>JAEEGG010008121.1_pt1 | contig 23914 bp, 23 predicted proteins | sample 9134161 | NCBI WGS metagenome assembly JAEEGG01 (sample SAMN16246543, study PRJNA631951) | gut metagenome | biome: gut microbiome; feature: rumen; material: CR-attached | host: Bos | place: Iran: Karaj | collected 2018-10
TTCGTGGTTCCCTCCGCTCCCGGCAAGCGTTTCAGCGCGGACACGAAGGTCACCGACATGCTCTATGCATGCTACAAGCTGGCCGAGGAGGATTCGGATTTCGACGACGCCCTCAAGGCGATTCATGACCGCTATCAGGAGATCATCGACGGCCTTTCCTTAAAGGCTTCCCTCGACGAGGCTTTTGAGACGATCAAGAAGGATTTCAAGGCCCATGCAGGGCGGGAATATGCCGCTTCCCGCGGGGAGTACCTGAACGGTATGCTGATGGCGGAATACCTCGGTTTCCCGTTCCTCGATTCCGCGGAATTCATCTTCTTCAACGAAGACGGCACATTTGACGCAGAGAAAACCAATGCAACGCTTTCGAAGAAGCTTGCCGGCATGCAGAATGCCGTAATTCCGGGCTTCTACGGCTCGCTTCCGAACGGACGCGTGAAGACGTTCTCCCGCGGCGGTTCCGACATCACCGGTTCCATCGTCGCAAGAGCCGTGCAGGCAAACCTTTATGAGAACTGGACCGACGTGTCCGGCTGTCTCGTAACGGATCCCCGCATCGTAGAGAATCCGAAGGTAATCGACGTCATCACCTACCGCGAGCTTAGAGAGCTTGCTTACATGGGATTTAACGTACTTCACGAGGATGCCATCTTCCCGGTTCGTACCGCCGGCATCCCGATCAACATCCGTAACACCAACTCGCCCAAGGATCCGGGCACGCTGATCGTTGAGAACACCTCCCGCAAGCCGGGCTTCACGATTACCGGTGTGGCAGGTAAGAAGGGCTTTACCGCGATCAACGTCGAGAAAGACATGATGAACGCCGAGATCGGTTTCGGCCGCCGTCTGTTACAGGCTTTCGAGGACAACGGCATCAGCTTCGAGCATATGCCGTCCGGTATCGACACCATGACCGTCGTGGTACACCAGACCGAGTTCGAGGCGAAGGAACAGACCGTTCTCGCCGAGATTCACAAGCTCTGCAACCCCGACTCGATTGATATCTCCACCGACATCGCTCTGATCGCGGTCGTAGGCCGCGGCATGAAGTCTAACCGCGGTGTCGCTGCCCGTATCTTCAGCGCTCTCGACCGTGCTTCCATCAACATCCGCATGATCGACCAGGGTTCCAGCGAGCTGAACATCATCATCGGCGTTTCCAACACCGATTTCGAAGACGCGATCAATGTGATTTATCACGCATTTGTACAGTAAAGGAGAAAGAATATGGCACAGAATCCTATCGTAACATTTGTCATGGATGACGGCGCAGTCATGAAGGCGGAGCTTTATCCGGACGTAGCGCCCAACACGGTCAACAATTTCATCTCCCTTGTTAAGAAGGGATTTTATAACGGACTCACCTTCCATCGCGTGATTCCGGGTTTCATGATTCAGGGCGGCTGCCCGAACGGAAACGGCATGGGCGATCCGGGCTACAGCATCCGCGGCGAGTTCACCCACAACGGTTTCAAAAACGACCTCAAGCATGACGCCGGCGTTCTTTCGATGGCACGCGCCATGAACCCGAACTCTGCAGGCTCCCAGTTCTTCGTAATGCATAAGAAAGCCCCTCACCTGGACGGTGAGTACGCCGCTTTCGGAAAGCTCACGGAAGGTCTTGATGTCGTTGACGCGATTGCCAACGTACGCCGCAACTGGAACGACAAGCCGCTGACTCCGGTCATCATGAAGGAAGTCACGGTAGAAACGTTCGGCGTCGATTATCCCGAGCCGGAGACCATGTAATGAAAATACTCGGTATTACAGCCGAATACAATCCGTTTCATAACGGTCACGCATATCACATCCGGGAAGCGAAAGCACGTACCGGATGTGATTCTGTTATTGCGCTCATGAGCGGCGATTTTGTGCAACGCGGCACCCCTGCCATCGTGAGCAAATACGTCCGCGCCGAAGCCGCGCTTCGTTTAGGCGCCGACATCGTCATCGAACTGCCGGTATACAGCGCAACCGCCAGCGCCGAAGGGTTTGCGGAGGGTGCAATCCGTGCCTTTTCGGATCTCGGCGTTGATGCGGTTTCGTACGGAATCGAGTGTGACGGAGAAAACGGTCTCACGACCATTGCGGACCAAATCCGTAACGCGGCCGGCTTCTTCACTTCCGAGCCGGAACCCTATCGGGAACAGCTGAAAAAAGGGTTGTCTGAGGGTCTCTCCTATCCCGCCGCCCGCGCTGCCGCTTACGAGGCAGTTACCGGAGAGTCTGCGGCGTTTCTTTCCGGCCCGAATACGATTCTTGCGATTGAATACGAAAAGGCCATCATCCGCCGCGGCGTCAAGCTTGAAAGCGTTCCGGTGGAACGAAAAGGAAGCGGCTACCATGATACCGAAGCGGACGAATATGCTTCTGCAACAGCCATTCGGAAGATGGTGGAGAAAAGACAGCCCGCAGGAAAAAGTCAGTGCTCGGAAACGGGCGTTGATGGTCCCGATTCTCTTGCCGTCACATATCCCGCTGCGCTCAGCGATTTGTATGGTGAAGCATTCCGTTATCCGGTCTTTCCGGACGATTTGAGCAGCGCTCTCTTCTCTGCGCTTCACGGGCGCACCTGGGAGGAACTCGCGCTATATTCCGATATTTCCGAAGATACTGCCAAGCGTCTTGCGGAAGTTGCAAAGCATCCTTTCACGTGGACTTCCCTCACGGAAGCTCTGCATGAGCGGTCGCACACACAGTCGCACGTAAATCGAGCGCTCTGCCACATTCTACTTGGCATCACAAAAGAAGCAGAGAACCGTTACCGGCTCCCGGCGCATACTCCGTTTCTTCACGTTCTCGGCATCCGAAAAGGCTCTGAGGCACTTCTCGGTAGCCTTGCTTCCGCATCTCCTGCTCCGCTTCTTGTGCGGCTCACGAAAGACATGCGGGCGCTTCCGGATGAGGCACGGGGGCTCTTTGAGACCGAATTGAATGCAACCGCCCTTCATAGCCACATCCTCTACGGCAAAGGCGCCGCCACTGCGGAAGAGCGACTTCGGAAGTTTCTGGTGGTTTAAAAGAATCCTGGCCCACCTGGGACGGAAATCTATCCGTAGGCACGCCGAAGTTCGCGGAGCCACTACTCGCTATATTGCAACATCGGCCCACCTGGAACGGTAATTCGCCTGTAGGCACGCCGAACTTTGCGGAGCCACTACTTGCTGTTAGGCAACATCGGCCCACCTGGAACGGTAATCTGTCTGTAGGCACGCCGAATTGCGCGGAGCCACTACTTGCTATTAGGCAACATCGGCCCACCTGGAAGCCCAATTGGCTTGCAGGTGGGCCGTTTCTGCGAACTTCAGGTTTGGTGGATGGCCGATGCGGCCCACCTGGGACGGAAATCCGTCCGTAAGCACGCCGAACTTTGCGGAGCCACCACTCGCTATAAAACAACCACCCGGAAAAGTACAAAAAAGCAGCGTCCCCACCCGGGTACGCTGCTTTTCTAATCTTCTTCAATTAACCGGCGAGCCTCAATTACTCGTCAATATTCTCAAGGAACGTGTTCTCGTCGAACTCGAAGTTCTCCTCGTCGTCCTCTTCTTCCTCGGTTACTGTCGCAATCGGATCATCGTAGATGGTTGCGGCATCCTTCGGATTCAGCTGCTGGTAAAGCTCCTGACGGTTGGAAGCAACTACATCGTAGTTCTCCTTCAGGGTGGCAATCAGTCCGTCGAAATGATCTCTGGCCGAGGAGTAAGCATTGTTCAGAATCTTCTCCATGTCGGTCATGATGTCGTTCGCATAATTGAGAGCGCCGGTGCGGATCTGCGTCGCATCGTTGTTCGCGCTTGAAAGCATCTCCTCTGCCTCGCCGCTTGCGGACGCCACCATCTCGTTGGCACGCGCATAAGCCTGCTGCATGATCTCATGCTCGCTGACAAGCTGTCTTGCCTTCGCCTTGGACTCCTCGATAATCTGCTCGGCCTTCTCTTCGGCACTCGCAATGATGGAATCGCGGTTTGCGATGATCTTCTGATAACGTCTGATCTCGTCCGGAGTTCTCTGCTTCAGCTCATCGAGCATTTCGAACAACTCCTCTTTATTCACGGCAACCTTACCGGGCTGCAGCTTAATCGGCTTACATCCGTCAAGATACTCAAAGATTCCATCAATCAACTGCTCAAGACGATTTACCATAGTTTTCTACTCTCCTTTATTCCACTTCGTTTTATCGGAAAATGTCATAGATTTCAATCCATTCCGCCGCTTCTCGCGAAGCTGCTTCGCCGGCTTCAAACGCTATCGGCGATTTACTTCACCGCCAGCTTATCGACGATGTCCTGACAGACTTCCTTCGGAACCAGCTTGCTGATGTCGCCGCCGAAATGAGCGATTTCCTTCACGATGCTCGAACTGAGATAGGAGTACTCGACGCTCGTTGTCAGGAAGATCGTATCAATCTTCGGATCCAGCTTGTGGTTCAGCTGCGCGATCTGCAGTTCGTACTCGAAATCGGTTACGGCGCGAAGGCCACGCACCAGAATCCGGGCTTTCTCCTGCTTTGCAAAATCAACGGTCAGTCCGTCGAAGGTCTTCACTTCCACATTCGGGATGTCTTTCGTCACCCTCTGAATGAATTCCACGCGTTCTTCCGCGGAGAAGGAAGGCTTTTTATTCGTATTGTTCAAAACGCCGATGACCAGGCGGTCCACAATGCGGGACGCGCGCTCGATGACATCCAGATGTCCGAGCGTCACCGGGTCAAAACTTCCGGCGTAAATTCCGACTTTCATTCGTTCTCCTCTATGGAAAGGAACCGATGCCGGTCCGCTTTATTCCTGTTTATTCTCAAAAACCGGTGTCCGTTCTATTCTCTTGAAAGGAACCAGTGCTGGTTCGTTTTATACTGCTTAACGCGGTCAATCTTAAATCCGAGTCCCGTCAGGTCGGAAGCCTCTTTCTTAAGTGAGGTTTCCACCACAACCAGCGCGTCTTCGTTAAGAAGCCCGGAACCTGCAAGCGCCCGGAGCGCATCCTCTGCTAAAGTGCTGTCATAGGGCGGATCGATAAATACGACATCGAACTTTCTCTTCTCGGTTTCCATCCGAAGCAGCGCGCTCCGCCAGTCCATGCCGTACACGGTGGCATCATCGGCGAGCTTCGTATGATTCAGATTGTTCTTGATGCACCGAAGCGCATCCCTCGAATGATCGACGAAGCAGGCGTACCTTGCTCCGCGGCTTAACGCTTCGATTCCGATGCCGCCGCTTCCCGCGAATAAATCAAGGAAACATGCCCCTGAAAGGCTCGGCTGCAGGATGTTAAAAAGCGTTTCTTTTATCTTGTCCGAGGTCGGTCTCGTCGATAGTCCGGCAGGAGTTTCCAGCAGAAGTCTCCTTGCCTTTCCGGCAATCACTCGCATCACATACTCCTCCCGAAAAACGCACACTATCATTGTAGAATAGATTACCTTACTTTGTCAAGGGAAAGTTGAAAAATCGGCACTTTCCGCACGAAATACAGGCACTTCCCGCTGCCGATACTACGGCTCCTCATGTCGCACTCAAATGTCACCGTCCGAACAATGCACGACGATGCCTCGAATATCGTTATCCCAGCCCTCGCTCTTCGCGATAGCCTCCCACTCGGCACATGTTCCCTCGTAGGTGAGTTCACGAAGCTTCTGGCACCCCTTGAAGGTGTCCGCCCGGATGGCGGAAATCCCGCCGAGCGTCAGGTTAGTGAGCTTCGTGCAGCCGGCAAATGTACCGCTTAACACAACGCCTGCCCCGATAACCCGGCACTCCTTCAGATCCTTGCAATCTCGGAATGTCTCAGTAAGTTTGTCGGTCACGCCGCCCGCAATCTCCGCCTTCGTAAGCGGGGTCGCGGCGAAGGCCGCCGTATAAATCGTCGTTACGCCCTCAGGGACAACCACTTCCTTCAGCCCGGAGCCTTCGAATACCGATACCTGAATCTTCTGAAGCGATGCGGGAAATGTGATCTTCGTAATCCCGGTGCACCCCTGGAATGCGCCGACCTGAATCGCCGTAATGCCTTCCGGGATGACAATCGAACTAAGCCCTGTCCGGTTCTGGAACAGGAAAGAGCCGATTTCCGAAACCGAACCGTCGGCCGGAATCGTCTTATTGCCCCATACGGCAACCGCCGTTTTCGTGCTCTTCTCCACGAGGCAGTTTCCGGAAATCATATAGTAAGGCGCATCCGCCGCAATGGTCATCTCCTGCAGCGAATCAAGCGTCGTAAATACAAGGTTTTCAAGTGTCTGCAGATTCTTCGGAAGCTTCACCGAGGTAAGTCCCGTGCAATTCAGAAATGCCGAATCGTCAATCGTCTCAATGGAATCGGGAAGGGAAATCGTCCGAAGGCCCGTGCAGGAATCGAACGCGTTGGAACCGATCTCCTTCAAACCTTCGTTCAGCACAACCGTCTCAAGCGCCGTGCAGTGGTCAAAAAAGTTCCCGGCAATCCGCTCCTGAATTGCGGACGCGCGGAACGATTTGAGATCTTCGCAAAATGCGAAGGCGCTCGATCCGATAACCTTCACAGTACCGGGAAGTGCGACGTCAACAAGTCCGCTTCCGTAGAATGCGCTCTCACCGATACGCTCAAGGTCCGAAGGCCAGTCCACCGTTTTCAAACTGCGGCAGCCTCGGAACGCCTTTTTATCAATCAACGTAACGCCTGCGGGAATGGTAATCCGATCGATGTTAAGGTTCTGCGCGAAGGCGGCTTCCGCTATGGAAACGACCTTCTTTCCGTCGATTTCCGAAGGGATCACAACGTGCCGGTCCGTGCAGGAACCGATTCCGACAATCGTAAGATTTTCACCGCTCGGCGCGTAAACAAGCCCCTTCGAGGGCTCAAAGGACGTATTCGTATCGTCCGGAATAACCGTCACATTTGCCGCCTGTCCTGTAACGGACGGTGCTGTCTCTTCTTCGTCTTCTCCTCCCTTCTTGCCGCAGCCGAATGACATTGCGGCAATCGTGAGGATGATAAGAACTGCAAGTGCTTTACGCAGTTTCCTCATTTACTCTCCCTCCGAAATATGCGGCAGAATTGCTTCTGCCGCGTATGGAAAAATCTTATACAAGTGCCATTTGACGCTCAATCACGTCTACGGCGGGGGCAATCTCCGGCATGGAGATCTCGGCCACCTTACCGCCGTCCACAAGCTTCGCGGCTGCGGGAACAATCGGAAGCTTGGCAAGTACGCGGGTACCGTACTTCTCCGCAACCTCTTCGATGTGGCTTTCACCGAATACGGACATTTTCTCGCCGCAGTGGTCGCATACGAGATAGCTGTAATTCTCAACGATTCCGAGAATCGGGATGTTCATCATCTTCGCCATGTTCACGGCTTTGCCGACGATCATGGATACAAGATCCTGAGGGCTCGTTACGATAACGATGCCGTCAAGAGGAAGGGACTGGAACACCGTAAGCGGAACATCGCCGGTTCCGGGCGGCATATCCACGAACATGTAGTCCACATCGCCCCAGATCACATCGGTCCAGAACTGCTTTACGGTACCGGCAATCACCGGTCCGCGCCATACGACCGGAGCATCCTCCTCTTCCATCAGAAGGTTGATGCTCATGATCTTCACGCCGTCGCCGACAACCGGCATAATGCCTTCCTCGGAGGCGTATGCGGGACCCTTCACGCCGAATGCCTTCGGGATCGAAGGTCCGGTGATGTCCGCATCCAGAACGGCAGCCTTTCTGCCCTTCTTCTGCATCGAAACAGCAAGGAGCGAGGTGACAAGTGACTTGCCGACACCGCCTTTGCCGGATACGACGCCGATGACGCGCTTCACCTTGCTGTGCGCGTTCAGGGGTGCCTGAAAATCGTTATTCGTTGATTGATGCTCCTCATGATTAGCGTTCTCTCTCGAGCTGCAGTTCAGTCCGCAGGTCGAACAGTCATGGGTACATGCCTGGTTGTTCTCTTCACTCATTTCAAAATCCTCTCTTTTCTCAGTCGTGCCTTCGAAACCGCCTTCCCGCCGTTTCGCACTCTAATGTGGAATTATAACATACAATAACGAAAAAGCAAGACGCCCTTACTCCGATATTATATCAATAATAACATATTCGGAATAGGTTCCGGTTTTATAGTCAATCGCCCAGTCGGAAATACCGGATGTGACAATGCTCGCCATATGATCGCCGCGCTTCTTTAATCCGTAAATCTGCTCGTTCGCGCCGCTCAGGTACCCAATCGGAGCAAGCGGGAACAGCTGTCCGCCGTGCGTGTGGCCGGAAAGCACCAGATCGACGCCGGCTTTAACCTCATCGTCATAGTCGTGCGGCTGATGGTCAAGGACAATCGTATACCATCGCTGACACGACTCATCGAAATCGGCGAACAGTTCCGGAATGCTCTTCCGGTCCTCAATCTTCTTGCCGCTTCGGGAAGCGCGCGATGCATCGTCCCGGTCTCTTCGTCCCACGACGTATACGATCACCTCATGGATGTAGAACATGCTGATTTCATCTTCCAACACATTCACGCCGTTCTTCCGAAGCTCCGCATCAAGCTCCTCTGCGGTGAAGGGCCGGCTGTTGTAATAGCCTTTGTCGTGATTACCGTAGACGAAATAGATGCCGTACCGGTTCTTCGCCCTTCCGAGCGCCGCGCAGGCCGCAATCATATCCTCACGGCTCGTGCTGTCATCCACGAAGTCGCCGACCACAACGACGATGTCCGGGTCTTCCTCTGAAATCTTATCAATATACGTGCCGAACCCGACGCCGTCGAATGTCGTTCCGATATGGGAGTCCGCAATCATCGCAATCCGGAGCTTCCCGCCGGGAAGAGGCTTCTCGGTCTCTAACGAATAAGCGGTACGGTACACATGGTGGGCCTGATACCAACCAATGCACAGATAAACTGCGCAGAGAAGAACAGCGGCAATGCCCGCGTAATAAGGGTGGAAGGTTGTTTCAATCTTATATTCTACTGTAGTAGAATCATTGTCATTTGCCGCATCAGCATTCTTTATATCACCTGTCGCATCGGTATTCTTTTCTGCTGTCTCGGTGCTCTTCTTCCCGCTCCGGACGCGCCGTATGATCCGGGCGATGCCGTTCATGATCAAAAAGAATGCCGCCAAGTGAATCAGGATAATGACCGCATTAACGCTGTCAAAAAGCCCGTATACGACGAATCCGAGGACCGGCACACATCCGAGAAGAATCCGAAGGCTGCGGCGTCCCCGGGAGACCCGCTTAACCGTATAAAAGCGGCCGAAGCAGATAACGAGGTAAACTGCGGCCGCTGCCGCAAGAAGCAGCGCGACTGTCAAAATGGCAATCCACATTCCCATATACACTCCTTAATAGCCGACCGGTTCGCCCACGAGAATTACGTGGATGCGGTCTTTATGACGCGAATATCTTGTGATCAGTATCTGACAGCAGATGGTGTCCGGGGATTTGCAGTTCATGCAGGAGCCGGTCTTTGTGCACGGCGTCGACAGGCCGAACCGCTGCGCGTTGGTCGGTGCTGCAACACCGCGGGCACGCTTCATGGCGCTGTCCGGGTCCGGGCAGATCTTGTTCATGCTTACGATGCAGATGACCTTCTTCGGTCCCTGCGCGATCGCGGAAACACGGTTGGAGTTTCCGTCAACGTTAATCATCACGCCGTCCTCGGTCATGGCATTGGCGCTTGTCAGGAAGAAGTCGGCGTCGTAGGTCCGAAGCATTGCCGCGCGCTTATCTTCCATGCGGTCACGGTCAATAAAATGATAATTCCCGCTCTTCAGCGCGTCGGTGAGCCCGATTTCAATGGCGCTCATACAGCCGCCCATGCCAATCGTCGAGCCCTCGGGAATCAAAGAAAGCGCCTGCTTAAGGGCATCCTCCTTCGTCTCGGCGTAATAGCCCGTCATGTTTCTTGATTTCAGCCCGGCGATTACCTTCTCGGCAAGCAGCCGGTTCCGTTTGATGATCATCTCCTGCATCCAAATACCTCCTTTTATTGTCCGAGCATTCTGCCGAGGCGCGCAACCGATGTGTCCGCGGCGAAATTCGGGATGTTATATAATACGAGAATCTCGGTGATTCCGTTGGTTTCGATGTATTCACGAAGCGAGTTCTTGAAGAACCGCAGGTCAATCATATGTGTCTCTTCATACTCGTCCACGACGAACTGCGCAAAGCAGTTGGCGTAGGAATCCTTGATGATCAGGAGCCTTCCGCTTCCGCCGCCCTTCACGACGGTTGTTGGTTGATTCGAGTTAAAGAACACGCCGTATTTGTCCGCCCCGTCAAGGTACTTCGTCTCATAAATCGAGTCGGTGACATAGGCGCCGTTATTGTAGGAAACCGTATGTTTCTCCGTCTTGTAATAAGCGAGAATCGTGTCGAAGGTCGTAAACGGGTCATTCACCTTCGCGTAGGTCGTCCCCTGAAAACGGGAGCTGAGCCCCTTCTCCGTCCATGCGGAAAGCGGCTCGGGCGAGCTGCCCTTCTGCTGTTTCCACGCGGCATACGCATAGTAGGCGCCGCGGCTCGTCCAGTGATGGTCGGTGCGGTAGAATATGTACTCTTTCCGGTGCGCAGACAGTGTCTCCGTCACATCGCACAGTTTAAGGCCTTTTTCTTCGGCAAATGCCACAACTGCCCCCTGGTCCGCGTTCGGCGCGTACTTCGGAAGCTTCTCCGAAAGAATGCAGGGTGCCGTCGGCACAAGCATCGTAAGCATCGGGACATCCATTTCTTCCGCCAAGTTCTGAAGGGCAAGGAGGGCGTTCACATTTGCCGCGGTCTGCTCTTCGTCGAAGGCTGTGAAAACTTCCATCAGGTAGCCGTCATCCGCAAAATAAACGCCGCCGCTCTCCTTCTTTCCGAGGGCCCGTTCGCTGACGGTTTTGAGAGATACCCACGTGTCGCGTCCCGGGAACTGGTCAGCGAGATAGGTTTCCATGTTCTTTCCGAATTCGCCGGAGAAGACGGTCTTCGCGGTCGCCTCGGGGAACTGCTCAAGAACGCGCTTTTCGCTCTGTGAATAGTCGCTGTCCGGTTTGAACCAGTGCACGGTTGCGCCGGCGAGAAGAAGGAGCAGGAACAGAACGGTTGTAATCTTATTTCTCATGTTCATCCCCTCCCCCTAAAACCGGAAATACAAAAACGGATTATACGAGCTGCTGACCAGATACATCAGGGACAGCAGGGAGAGTACAACGAACCGGCAGGAATCGACGGCAAGGAACACGGCCTGCGCACCGCGGCGAAACAAGCCTTTCGAAGCGCGTTCGGCAGCCTCTACCCTGCTCCCGTCGAGACTTCCGTCCGTCGAAATGTCCTTTGACATTCCTGCCAAAGATATTGCTTTCTCCGCAATCTTCTTCCATAGCGGCGTGCTGAAGAACGCGCAGAGTAAAAGCATCGGCAGGTAATTACTCAGATAATACAGTGTTATGTCGTCAATAAAGCCCGCTCCGGCGCCGAACATCGTTCCGATATAACGGAAGCACTGTCCGATGTCGGTAATCGCGAAGAACGCCCAGCCCACAAGCACCGCGAAACCGGTGAAGATATGGGAAACGAAGGCAGGAGTCTTCTTGAAAATGCGGAGCAGAAAGCATTTTTCGAGAATCAGAAGGAGCCCGTACCAGGCGCCCCAGAGCACGAAATTCCAGCTCGCGCCGTGCCACAGACCGGTCAGAATCCACACGATCGCGATGTTGATGATCTGCCGTCTTAGCCCCTTTCGGTTGCCACCGAGCGGGATGTAAACGTAGTCACGAAACCACGCGCTTAAGCTCATGTGCCAGCGGCGCCAGAAATCCGTTACATTTGCCGCGATATAAGGGTAATTGAAGTTCTCGGGAAACGAGAAACCGAACATCTTTCCGAGCCCGATGGCCATGTCGCTGTAGCCCGAGAAATCGAAGTATATCTGGAAGGCAAATGCGACGACGCCAAGCCACGCGCACACCGTCGAGAGCTTTGCCGGGTCGGTTGCCGCAATCGTATCCCACAGAAGGCCGATGTTGTTCGCAAGGAGAACCTTCTTAGAAAGGCCGGTGACGAACCGTCTCGCGCCTTCGCCGAAGCTGTCCGTAGTGTGGCGGCGGTTTTCAAGCTCTTCGGCTATCTCACGGTAGCGGACGATCGGTCCCGCAATCAGCTGCGGGAACAGCGAAACATAGGCGCCGAAGGAGATAATGTTCTTCTGCGCTTTCACCTGACCGCGGTACACATCGATTGTGTAGCTCATCGTCTGGAACGTATAGAAGGAGATTCCGATCGGCAGCGGAAGTCCGTGCTTCGGGATGCCCGCGCCGGTAATGCTGTTGATCGTCCCGATCAGGAAATCTGCGTATTTAAAGAAGAACAGAAGTCCCAGGTTGCCGGCGAGTGACAGCACGAGCCCGAACTTCTGCTTCGGGGTGTCCCGGTACTTCTCAATAAGCCGGCCGCACGTGTAGTCAAGCACGGTCGAAAAGATCATTAACACCACGTAAACCGGCTCGCCCCACGCATAGAATATGAGGCTTCCGAGGAATAAAACCGCATTCTTCGCCTTCCGGGGCGTCACGAAATAAAGGAGCAGCATCCCCGGAAGAAAAAGAAACAGAAAAGACAAACTGGAAAATACCAAAACAAGGCCCCCGTTAATATAATATATCTTCTTCTATTCAAACACATTCAGGGGTGAAGTGCAAGTATTACACGAAGTTTTCACAAGATGCAGGCGAAAAATTTTACGCTTGACATTTGGCGGAAACAGTATTATATTTTCTTCAAATTAACAAACCGTTGACGCGGAGATAACGGCAAGGATGCCTTTACAGAGAGCCTGCGATGCTGAGAATCAGGCAAGAAACACATTGTCAAATGGACCGCTGAGGGCGCAGTCAAATGTGATAACACAGAGTATTCTGCGACGTAGGGCAGACGTAACATGCCGGGGATATGTAGGTATCCTGCAAAGTGCACGGGTCGTTCCGTGAATTCAAGGTGGCACCGCGGATTAGGTAACTTATTCGTCCTTGACAGAAGTAATGTTCTGTCAAGGATTTTTTTTGCGCGCTAAGCGAGAGTTTTTCTGCCTGCAAAGCAGGTGGAATCCGACTGGTGGGTTCTCCGTGAAAGCTTGCTTTTGAAGGAGAACACAACTGTCGGATTACAAAAGCTGACGTAGTCAGCGCAGAAAAACCGAGCGCACGTACAACGAGCAAACGCAGTTTGCGAGTGTGCCCAAAACCATTAAGGAGGCTTTTATGAAAATCCAACCCTCTTACGAAGAAGTGCAACGGCTCGCTGAAACCGGTAAATACGACGTTATCCCGGTCAGTTGCGAAATCCTCTCCGATTTCATTACACCCATTGAAGCGCTTCGCATTCTGAAGAATCTTTCCAAGCATACGTTTCTTTTAGAATCCGCGCAGTCCAATGAGACCTGGGGACGTTACACATTTCTCGGATTTGACCCGATTTCGGCGATTACCGCAGTGGGCGGCACCGTGAACGGCGTACTCGAAGCCGGCAAGGTAAAGTACGTAACCGGAAACCCGGCGGACTACCTGCGGGAGGTGCTCTCCCACTACCGGAGCCCCAGGTTTTCGTATCTCCCGCCCTTCACCGGCGGACTGATGGGGTACTTCTCCTACGATTATCTCGGCTACAGCGAACCGAGCGTCCGCATCCCCGTAGAGGATTCGGAACACTTCCGGGATGTCGACCTGATGCTGTTCGACAAGATTATCACCTTCGATAACATCCGCCAGAAGATCATTCTGATTGCCAACATGGCGCTCGACGATCCGGAGACCAACTATAAGAAAGCCGTGTGGGATTTGAAGCAGCTAAACGAGCTGCTCCGTCACGGTGAAAAGAAGGACGAGCCCGGCGGAAAGCTTCTCGGCGAAGTCACACCGCTGTTCTCTAAGGAACAGTACTGTGAGATGGTTGAGAAAGCCAAGCATCATATCAAGGAGGGAGACATCTTCCAGATCGTCCTCTCGAACCGCCTGTCGGCGCCCTTTGAAGGAAGTCTTTTGAACACCTACCGGATGCTTCGGACCATCAATCCGTCGCCGTACATGTTCTACTTCTCCGGCACCGATGTCGAGGTTGCCGGCGCCTCTCCTGAGACGCTTGTGAAGCTGGAGGACGGAATCCTTCACACATTCCCGCTTGCGGGCACAAGACCCCGCGGCAAGACGGAGGAGGAAGACCTTTTGCTTGAGAAGGAACTCCTCGCTGACGAAAAGGAACTGGCGGAACACAACATGCTTGTAGACCTCGGCCGGAACGACCTCGGACGCATCAGCAAATTCGGAACCGTCGAGGTGGAAAAGCTTCGTTCCGTGGAACGTTTCTCGCATGTGATGCACATCGGCTCCACGGTGCGCGGCGAGATCAAGGACGGATGTGACGCCCTCGACGCCATCGCCTCGGTACTCCCCGCCGGAACGCTTTCCGGCGCGCCGAAGATCCGGGCTTGCGAGCTGATTGCGGAACTGGAGAATAACAAGCGCGGCATCTACGGCGGTGCCATCGGCTACATCGATTTTGCGGGCAACATGGACACCTGCATCGCCATCCGTCTTGCCTATAAAAAGAACGGACAGGTCTTCGTAAGAAGCGGCGCCGGAATTGTCGCCGACTCCGTTCCCGAACGCGAATATGAAGAATGCCTCAATAAAGCACGCGCTTCCCTTCGGGCGCTTGAACTGGCACAGGAGGAATTATGATACTGCTGATTGACAACTACGACAGTTTTTCCTATAACCTCTACCAGCTTGTCGGCGAGCTTGACCCGGACATCCGTGTCATCCGGAATGATGAAATGACCGTCGCGGAAATCCGTGAGCTGAAGCCTTCGCGCATCATCCTCTCCCCCGGGCCCGGACGGCCGGAGGATGCAGGAGTCATCATGGATGTTGCAAAGGAGCTCGGAGCGGAAATCCCGATCCTCGGTGTCTGCCTCGGGCATCAGGCAATATGCGCGGCGTACGGCGCAACCGTAACCTACGCGAAGCAGCTGATGCACGGAAAGCAGTCGATAGCGAAGCTTGATACCGAAAGCACGCTTTTCCGGGGTTGCCCTGAAAAGGCGCCGGTTGCAAGGTACCACTCTCTTGCCGCCGACCCTCAGACCATGCCGGATATGTTACTTGTAACCGCCGTTACCAATGACGGTGAGATTATGGCGGTACAGCACCGCGACTACCCCGTCTACGGCGTTCAGTTCCACCCCGAATCCATCCTGACACCGGACGGAAAGCAGATACTGAAGAATTTCATTAAAGGAGAATAAAACCATGATCAAAGAAGCAATTGCCAAAATTGTTAACAAGGGAGATCTCACCTACGATGAGGCTTACACCGTAATGAACGAAATTATGAGCGGCGAGACGAGCGCCACGCAGAACGCCGCTTTTCTCGCAGCCCTTTCCACGAAGAGCGCACGCGCCGAGACGACCGATGAGATCGCAGGCTGTGCCGCAGCAATGCGCGCCCACGCAACACAGGTGAAAACCGATATGGACATCTTCGAAATCGTCGGCACCGGCGGAGACAACGCGCAGAGCTTTAATATCTCCACCACCTCCGCGATCGTTGCGGCAGCCGGCGGCATGAAGGTCGCAAAACACGGTAACCGCGCCGCTTCCTCAAAGTGCGGCACGGCGGACTGCCTCGAAGCGCTCGGCGTTAACATCCAGCAGGATCCCGACAAATGCGTCGAGCTTCTTAATAAGGTCGGCATGTGCTTCTTCTTCGCGCAGAAATACCACACCTCAATGAAGTATGTCGGCCCAATCCGTAAAGAACTCGGCTTCCGTACCGTGTTCAACATCCTCGGCCCCCTCACGAACCCCGGCTCCCCCACGATGCAGCTGCTCGGCGTTTACGACGACTATCTTGTTGAGCCCCTCGCGCAGGTTCTCGTAAGTCTCGGTGTGAAGCGCGGCATGGTTGTGTACGGGCAGGACAAGCTCGACGAAATCTCCATGAGCGCCCCGACCACCATCTGTGAGATTAAGGACGGATGGTACCGTACTTCCGTGATCACCCCCGAGGATTTCGGGCTTAGACGTTGCACGAAGGACGAGCTTGTCGGCGGTACTCCTGAGGAAAATGCGAAGATTACCGTCGCCATTCTGAACGGCGAGAAAGGTCCGAAGCGTGACGCCGTACTCATGAACGCAGGCGCATCCCTTTACATCGGCGGCAAAGCAGCCACCATGAAGGAAGGCATCGCGCTCGCAGCCGAGCTGATTGATTCCGGCAAGGCACTTGAAACCCTGAACAAACTGATTGAGATCAGTAATCAGTAACCTCCTGAGCTAATTGAGTGAGTTCAATAACCGGTACACCCATCAGTAACAGTTAGGAGCCGCCATGACAATTCTTGAAGAACTTGCCGCGTATGCAAGGGAACGGGTTGCGGAAGCCAAAAAACACATTCCGGAAGAGGAAATGAAACGGTTGGCGGAAGCGCTTCCGAAAGGGGATTTCCCTTTTGAGAGAGCACTCCGAAAGCCCGGCATCTCCTTCATCTGCGAATGCAAGAAGGCATCGCCCAGTAAGGGCCTGATTGCCCCTGTCTTTCCGTATCTCGACATCGCAAAACAATATGAAGCCGCCGGCGCGGACTGCATCTCGGTTCTGACCGAACCGAAATGGTTTCTCGGCAGCGACGCGTATCTTAGGGAGATTACCGAAGCCGTTTCCGTTCCGTGCATCCGGAAGGATTTCACGGTGGATCGGTACATGATCTACGAAGCGAAGGTGCTCGGCGCATCGGCCGTACTTCTGATCTGCTCCATCCTTTCGGAAGAACAGATTCGCGAGTATATCGGCATCTGTGATGTTCTCGGGCTTTCCGCCCTCGTCGAAGCGCACGACGCGGAGGAAATCCACAAGGCGGTACGCGCCGGTGCGAGAATCATCGGCGTCAATAACCGGAACCTGAAGGATTTCTCGGTAGACACCGGTAACAGCGCAAGGCTTCGCGAGCTTGTCCCGGACGATGTAGTATTCGTCTCTGAAAGCGGTGTCACCGGTCCGAAAGACATCGCAAAACTCCGCGCAGCAGGCGTCGATGCGGTGCTCGTCGGCGAAGCGCTGATGCGCACAGAAGACAAAACGGCGATGCTCCGCTCCATGCGGGAAGCAGCCGGACCGCTTATTAAGCTCTGCGGACTCTCCCGTCCCGAAGACATCGAAACCGCGAACGCTCTTCTGCCCGATTACGTCGGATTTGTCTTCTACCCGAAGAGCAAACGCCACGTGAGCTATCCGAAGGCGGCCGAGCTTAAAAAGCTTCTGAGCCCGCGCATCAAAGCGGTCGGCGTGTTCGTGAATGAATGTCCCGAAGTCATCGCGACACTGATCAATAAAGGTGTCATCGACGCGGCGCAGCTCCACGGAGACGAGGATAATGCCTACATCGAGCACTTAAGAAAACTGACGGACCTGACCGTCATTCAGGCGTTCCGTGTGAGAGGTCCCGAAGACATCCGGAAGGCGGAGCAAAGCGCCGCGGACCTGATCCTTCTCGATGCCGGCATGGGCACCGGAACCGCCTTCGACTGGAACCTGATCGGAAGCATCCGCCGCCCTTATCTTTTGGCAGGCGGCCTGAGCCCGGAAAATGTAACACAGGCAGTCAGAACCCTTCGCCCCTACGGCGTTGACGTAAGCTCCGGAATCGAAACCGGTGATGTGAAAGACAGAGAGAAAGCCGTGGCATTTGTCGCCACGGTAAGAGAGGTAACCCTATGACAAATCCGAACGGACGCTTCGGCGTGCACGGCGGCCAGTACATTCCCGAAACACTGATGAACGCCGTCATCGAGCTGGAAGAAGCCTACAACCATTACAAAAACGATCCCGAATTCAACCGGGAATTAAGCGAGCTTTTCAATGAGTACGCAGGCAGACCGTCGCGCCTCTACTATGCTGAGAAGATGACGAAGGACCTCGGCGGCGCGAAGATCTACCTGAAGCGCGAGGACCTGAACCACACCGGCGCGCACAAGATCAACAACGTGCTCGGACAGGCACTTCTTGCGCGGAAAATGGGAAAGACACGTCTCATCGCAGAGACCGGCGCAGGTCAGCACGGCGTAGCGACGGCTACCGCTGCCGCCCTGATGGGCATGGAATGCGTCGTCTTCATGGGAGAGGAGGACACGAAGCGCCAGGCGCTTAACGTGTACCGCATGCGGCTCCTCGGCGCGGAAGTCATCCCGGTGAAGACCGGTACGGCAACGCTGAAGGATGCCGTTTCCGAAGCGATGCGTGAATGGACGTCACGGATTTCGGACACGCACTACTGCCTCGGTTCGGTCATGGGGCCGCACCCGTTCCCGACGATCGTACGCGATTTTCAGGCTGTCATTTCGAAGGAAATCAAGGAGCAGCTAAAAGAGAAGGAAGGACGCCTTCCGGATGCCGTCATCGCCTGCGTGGGCGGCGGGTCCAATGCCATCGGAAGCTTCTACCATTTCATTCCGGACGAGAGTGTCCGCCTGATCGGCTGCGAGGCTGCCGGACGCGGTGTGGACACCTTCGAAACGGCTGCGACCATCGCAACCGGAAAGCTCGGAATCTTCCACGGCATGAAGTCTTATTTCTGCCAGGACGAGTACGGACAGATTGCGCCGGTTTACTCCATCTCCGCCGGTCTCGACTATCCCGGCGTCGGCCCCGAGCATGCCTATCTGCATGACATCGGCCGCGCGGAGTACGTTCCGGTTACCGATGAGGAAGCCGTTGAAGCATTTGAGTATCTGGCGAAAACCGAGGGCATCATTCCCGCAATCGAATCGGCTCACGCCGTCGCATATGCGCGGAAGCTTGCACCTACCATGAACAAGGATCAGATTATTGTCATCACAATCTCCGGCAGAGGCGACAAAGACTGTGCCGCGATTGCCCGCTATCGGGGGGAGGATATCCATGAGTAGAATTCAGAATGCATTTGCAGACGGAAAGGCGTTCATCGCCTTCATCACCTGCGGAGACCCGGATCTTGAGACAACCGCCAAGGTCGTTCGTTCCGCGGTAGCAAACGGAGCGGATCTTATTGAGTTAGGCATCCCTTTCTCCGATCCGACCGCCGAAGGACCGGTTATTCAGGGGGCCAATCTGAGAGCGCTTAAGGGCGGTGTCACCACCGATAAGATCTTCGATCTGGTGCGTGACCTGCGGCGTGACGTGACCGTGCCGATGGTCTTCATGACCTACGCGAACGTCGTGTTCTCTTACGGCGCAGACCGTTTCTTTGCAACCTGTAAGGAAACCGGAATGGACGGGATCATTCTTCCCGACGTGCCCTTTGAAGAGAAGGACGAATTCCTTCCCTACAGCCGCCGTTACGGCATCGATTTCATCTCGCTGATCGCGCCGACCTCCGAGCACCGCATCGCAAAAATTGCGGCCGAGGCCGAGGGCTTCCTGTACATCGTGTCCCGCCTCGGCGTGACCGGTATCGGCGGAGGAAACGCCGACATCTCCTCCATGGTGAAGCTTGTCCGCGAGAACACCTCTATTCCCTGCGCCGTCGGTTTCGGAATCTCCACTCCCGAGCAGGCCAATGCGATGGCAGCCGTCTCCGACGGAGCAATTGTCGGCTCGGCCATCGTAAAGATCGTCGAGAAGTACGGCAGAGACGCTGCCGGTCCCGTAGGCGAATATGTTAAGTCAATGACCGAGAATCTGTAAAACAAGTTGCTTTCGAACATCAAAAAAGGGCTGTTGCCTTGCTTCTCCCGAAAAATCCGGGGAGCAAATGCAACAGCCCTATAATATTGATTTTTACTTTTCTTTCTTCACCGTTATGTCACCGGTTGACGTCCGGATCTTACATGGTACGCCGCTTTGTGAACTATCCGTCTTAACGCGTCCGGTGCTTGCCTTCGCGTCGACATTAACGTCATGGGTAAAGAAGCAATCCACGTCGCCTGTAGACGTTTCAATCGAGATGCTCTTTCCGATTGTGAGCGTCTTAAGTTCGATATCGGAGGTGCTTCCCTTAATCGTCACCGTGTCCGCCGTAAGCCCGTTGATTGTAACATCGCCGGTGGAAGTCCGGATGCTTACATCCGTCGCCTTCAGCTCCCCGATCGAAACCTCCGAGGTGTTGACAATGATATCAACGGTGTCAAACATGAATCCGCTTTCTAACGTCAGGTCTCCGGTACTGTTATTCACCTTCAGCAGTTCATATTGCTTTCCGGGAACGGCCACCGTTATCTTCGGGCTCTTTAATGTAAAGATAAAATCGTTCCATTTGCGGTCCTCGGTGTAGCTTATTGTAAGCGTGTCGCCATCGACCGTGACCTCACGCTTCGAACTCTTCAGTACGTTGAAATCGACATGGAATTTGCCGTCCGTCGATTCGGTAATGCGCACATCCGCAGTCCCGGCTTTGATCGTTATCTTTTGAATATCCGCCTCTTTTGTGATGCTTTCCTGCTCGAATTTGCGGGTGTCAAGCCGCGTAAAATCCCACCCCAGAAGGGTCATCATCACACTAAACAGAATCGCTCCTCCGGCAATCAGCACAAGCGCGAGACCGATGAAAGCTTCGCTTGGTTTACGCATATTCCTCCACCCCCTTCTTCTTAACGAACAGATGCTTGACCCCGACCGCAATGCGCTTTGTTAAGAAAGCCACAGCCTTAGTCATCCATACGCTCAGGTAATAGAAAAAGATTGCTAATCCGGCAACCACCATCGTTGCTCCGATCATCGCAAGCCCCTGGAACAGGTGTCCCGCCCAGATTGTATAGGAACCGAGCATACCGCCTGCAATGACGCCGGCGCACATCCCGATGAATGACGCCCAGAACGCGATAACGATGCTCCACAGCGTAACGATAACCGCGAAAACGATCGCAAAGAAAGCGATAAGTAAGGACAGCCAGATCGGCGACCCAAGCACCAGGAGTGTAATCTCCCACGCCTTCATCCGACGCTTCGGCTGCACTCTTTCCTTCACTATTTTTGTAAGCGGGGTGTCCGCAATCGTCTGCAGCACGATGGGACCGACCGGTCCGACCGCCTCCACTGCCTCTTCTTCCGTGAGACCCTCTTCCATGCGGTCGTCAATCATTTCCGCGTAGAATCCCACGCGCTCCTCAATTTCACCCTGCGGCAGCCCTGAAAGCTCTCTTCGGAGCAGACTCAGGAATTCCTGCTTATTCATGCCGCCCATCCTCCTTTGTTACGAATTGATAGATCATCATCATTTCTTTCCAATCCTCAAGAAACGCCTCTATGCGCTTCAGGCCCTCGGGGGTAATCCGGTAGTACTTTCGAAGCCTGCCGTCATGTTCGGCAGACCGTACCGTCAGCATTCCCGCCGTCTCGAGCCGCTTCAGGATTGTGTAAAGCGTCGACTCGGAAAGCTCGGCGTAGGGCTTCAGGTCTTTAATGATCTTGTACCCGTAAGAGTCTTCGTCCTTGATCGCGGCAAGCACGCAGACGTCCAAAAGACCGCGTTTCATCTGTCCGTCCATGGTATACCTCCTTTCATGGAATACATCGTAACACGAAGTATATGATATGTCAAGCGGCAAATGTAACATTTTCCGCGATATGCCTTCTGCGCTCTTCCAAAACAAAAAGGGTGTGACTGCTGCCACACCCTTCCGGAAAATCCCATATACTATTGATTGTCCTTAAGCTCCGCGAATTTTGCCTGCATGGTCGGATTGTCCTTCGTCAGCTTCTTGACGCTCAGATCCTGGGCCTTGTCATTTGCGAGACGAAGCTGCCGCTCGGAGCCCAGAAGCGCATCCTTCACCTTCTGCAGGTGGTCGATCGTGTTGTCGATTTCGGTGATCGCCTTTTGGAATTTGTCGCTTGCGAGGCGGTAGTTGTTGCTGAATTTCTCCTTGAAATCCATGAGGCTGTTCTCGAAATTCGTAACGTCAATGTTCTGATTCCGGATCTGCAGAAGCTCCTGCTTGTAGGACACCGAATTGAGCGCGGCGTTACGGAGGATCGAGATCAGCGGAATGAAGAACTGCGGGCGGACCACATACATCTTCTCATAGCGGTAGGAGACGTCGACGATGCCGGAATTATACAGCTCGCTGTCGGCTTCAAGAAGCGACACCAGAACGGCGTACTCGCACTTCTTCTCCGTACGGTCCTTGTCGAGTTCCTTAAAGAAGTCTTCATTCTTGTGCTTGGTCGCCGTCGTATCCATCTCGTTCTTCATCTCAAACATGATCGAGATAAATTCCACGCCGTCCTTGCTCTCACGGTATATGAAGTCGCCCTTGCTGCCGGAACGCGCGTCGTTGTCCTTCTCGAAATACGCGTTCGGAAATGCCGTGGCGCGCAGCTTGTTAAACTCGGTCTCGCAGTGCTGCTCGAGGCTCTCGCCGATCATCTTGGTGGACTGGCGGGCCTTGAACTCCTTGTAATACGCAATCTCCTCGTCCCTGCGCTTCAGTTCGTCGGCATATGCCTCGTCCTTACGCTTCAACTCGTCTGCAATTGCTTCATCCTTGCGTCTTAACTCGTCCGCAAATTCCCGGTCCTTCTTCAGCACGGCCTGCTCCATCGCATTGGCCGCATTGGTCTTATCGAGTTCCATCTGATTCTTAAGATTCTGAATCCGGCTCTCCTTCTCGGCAAGGGCAAGCGCGTTCTCGGAGGCAAGCTTCGCAATCTCCGCCTGCTTGGCAGCTTCGTAGGTCGCAAGCTTCGTCTTAAGCTCCGCAATGGTCTTATCCCGGTCGGCCTCCGCCTTCGCTACCGCAAGAGACACCGCAGTCTCCTTGTCGGTCTTCAGCTGCTTCTCGCGAAGTTCGATTTCCTTATGGAATTCCGCGTCGTGAACCTGCTTTACAATCGCCGCGTAACCGGATTCATCAACCGTGAAAACCTCTCCGCACTTAGGGCACTTAATGGTATTCATAAACGGTCTCCTTTCAGTAAAATATATATTCTACTACTGTAGTAAATATCCCTTCTCAGACTTCTCTCCAAGTTCTTCCTGTATTTACTTTCAGCATACCACATTTGACCGCCTTAGTCCATTCCAAAAAAAGAAGAGCTTTCGCTCTCCTTTTATAAAACGTTCTTCCATCTGCTTACTCGCAGGCGATATACACATCCATGCTCTCGCCGTCTGTCTCAAAACAGGGAATGACACCTTCTCCCGCCTGCCTCAGACCGTTGGTCCTCATGAAATCCCCCAGGGTGTGATACGCGCCCGGGATTGTGACGAAAGGATTGTCAAACGGTCTGTCAATGTGGATTGCAGCGTACCTGTGCGTAGGCTGCTCCTTAATCTCGACTCCTTCCGGCGAAATCCCTTCGGGAATGATCCACGCGGCCGTGTAGCCGTGCATCTTGAACACATTTACCTGCTCCTGCGAAAGATTCGGGAAATCCCATCCGATTACTTTCGGGGCAGCGTCCCCATTTTCCTTCGCAATCCTGTAGACGCGCTCCAGCGCATCGCTTTCCGGCTCGGTACTTACCACCGTGTGCTCCGCATAACGGAATCCGGGTACCTCCTCGACACGAAGATTCGTATACGCGGTGCTGCGCTTATCCATCTCATCCCGAAAGAGGTTGTCCAACGAGCAATTGAACACCTTGCAAAGTTCCAGCGCCTTGTCCATCTCGGGGTTCGCGGCATCGCTCTCCCACTTGGAAATCGTCTGCCGGCTCACATTCAGTTTCTCGGCAAGCGCCTCCTGCGTCATGCCGCCGCTCAGCTGGCGGAGATATTGAAGATTTGTTCCGAAGCTCATACGTTTTCTCCTTTACTCATACTTGTCTGCGTCGCGTCGCAAGCATAGAGTATCATGCATAAGCCTTACTTTCCACCAACCCGGGAGTGCATTTTCCGCGGAAAATGCCACCTCAGGTTGCGCGTGTCAACTTCCTTCGCCGTTGATTATTTCAGTTTCATGACACACCCGTACAACAACGGAATGTCGAT
>JAEEGG010008124.1_pt1 | contig 23908 bp, 20 predicted proteins | sample 9134161 | NCBI WGS metagenome assembly JAEEGG01 (sample SAMN16246543, study PRJNA631951) | gut metagenome | biome: gut microbiome; feature: rumen; material: CR-attached | host: Bos | place: Iran: Karaj | collected 2018-10
AACTGCAGCTCCGCCACACCTTCACCGTATCCTCCTACTCGCGCAAGACGACTCCCGGGGTGCAGGTGGAGATTGACTACGACGGCTTCACGGGCTACGGCGAGGCCTCCATGCCGCCCTACCTCGGGCAGAGCGTGGAGAGCGTCTGCGCCTTCCTGCAGAAGGTGGACCTGGGGCAGTTCGCCGACCCCTTCCAGCTGGAGGATATCCTGGGTTATATAGATTCCCTCTCGCCAGGCGACAGCGCGGCCAAGGCGGCGGTGGACATCGCCCTGCACGACCTGGTGGGCAAACTGCTCGGCCAGCCGTGGTACCGCATCTGGGGTTTGGACCCCGCCAAGGCGCCATCCACCACCTTCACCATCGGCATCGACACGCCCGAGGTGGTGCGGGAGAAAACCCTCGAATGCGCAGGGCTCTACAACATCCTCAAGGTCAAGGTGGGCCTTCCGGGGGATGAGGAGATGATACGAACGATACGCAGCGTGACCGACCTGCCGCTGGCGGTGGATGCCAACCAGGGCTGGAAGGACCGCGAAGCCGCCCTGGACGAAATCTTCTGGCTGAAGGAGCAGGGGGTGGTGATGGTGGAGCAGCCTATGCCCGCCGCCCGCCTCGACGACAACGCCTGGATCACCGAACGCTCGCCCCTGCCTGTCTATGCCGACGAGGCCATCCAGCGCCTGGCCGACCTGCCATCCATCCGCGGCGCGTACCACGGAATCAACATCAAGCTGATGAAGTGCACGGGCATGCGCGAGGCCTACCGAATGGCCTCCTGGGCCCGTGCAGAGGGGATGAGGGTGATGGTCGGATGCATGACCGAGACCTCCTGCGCCGTGAGCGCCGCTGCCCAGCTCTCGCCCCTCGCGGACTTCGCCGACCTCGACGGCAACCTCCTGATCACCAACGACCGCTTTTCCGGCGTCCTTGTCCGCGACGGCCGCCTCATCCTCCCCGACCGGCCGGGGATAGGGGTGGAGTTAAATAAATAAGTATACGCAAACTGAAATATTTGGTTTTTACCCCCGGGAATACCCCCGGGGGACTGTTTTTCTTTGACTATAATTGTAAGGAATAGTTTATTATATCACAAAAATGTGTTATATTTGTAAAGTGAAAAGGAAATGAAGTGGAAAGAATTCGAGAAGTTGGCAAGGAGTTACGGGTGGTATCTTTTCAGGCACGGAAGCCGTCATGATATATATCGCCATCCTGGCCGCAGAGATGAAATGCAAATTGAAAGACATTGGTCGCAGGAAGTGAGGCCAAGGTTATTAAAGAAACTACTTGAACAGTTAGCGAAGTGAAAAAGGTTAGGGTAATAATCGAAAAAGATGCTGAGGGATACAGTGCGTTTATAGATGGAATTGAGTCTACCGTTTTGGGAGAGGGGGTCAGCGTTGCCGAGGCAAAGGAGGATCTGGACAATTCTTATAAAGAGGTTCTGGCATCGTATCTGGACAATGGGGAAGAAGTGCCGGAAGAGTTGCAGGATTTGGTGTTTGACTATAAATACGATATATCGGCGCTTTTCAACGCTTTTGATTTTATCAACGTGTCCAAGTTCGCGCAGAGGATAGGCCTGTCGCCAAGTCTGATGCGGCATTATAAAGGAGGAGACACCTACATTTCCGATAATCAGGCAAAACGTATCGAAGCCGGCCTGCACCAGATAGCCAGAGAACTGTTGTCTGTGACACTATGATTTAGCCAAAGAAGGGTGCTCATAATCGAGTACCCTTCTTTGCGTATTCGCCTGACAATCAGGCTGTTCTGTGGAACGAACTAATTAAAAACCGGATAGGCGGGATCGCCGGTCCCGGCTTTCCAGGTGAGGAGGTCTCCGCCAACAAAAGTCACGTATGCATTAAGAAGATCGACCAAAGCCGTTCCGTCAGGATAATCAGTTGCATTTATGGTGGTTGACGCTGTAGTAACAAGCGTTGAACGATTAAAACGAGTTCCACCTGCATCCTCACCCTTAGTCGTTGTGGTTGAATTCTCGTCCCCATATTGAGATTTCCAACCGACCGTTCTCATGGTCGCTGGTGCTGATCCTAAAGTCTGACTAGGAATATAGCAGTATGAAACACTGCCATAGCAATCTGAGCTATAACTATACAGGAAGCCAATGATGCCACCACCGTAAGACTTATTATCATATCCTTCACTCCAGGCTTTTGTATAAATAGTTCCTCCAGTATAGCAATTTCTAATATCGCCGTTTGACCCGCTGATTCCTGCAGCGAAAGGCTTATAGATGTAAGAGTCATACTGGGTTCTTGCAATAATATCAGCGGTATTGTAGCAATTGGTGACAGTGCATATGTTTGAATTCGAAGAAGCGGCGTTGCCCACGATACCTCCTGCCAAAATAATCGCCCCTTTGTAACCATAAGTGTCTTTTTGCGCTATTACCGCGCCCGTGTTAGAGCAATTTGTGATAGTTCCTTTAGGAGCCGAGGCAACGATACCTCCCGCCCAGCCAACACGATATGAGGCATCGTTATACTTATAGATACCAGTTACCGGTCCTGTATTAGAGCATCTGTCGATTGTTCTAGCTGTGGCTCCGCTCATATTACCACCTGCAACGCCACCGGTATTGCGCACCCCGTCACCGTAAACCGTGCCATTATTAATACATCCTGACACGGTAGAAGCGCCATATCCAACAACACCTCCAAGATAAGAAACAGGATTAGCGGCATTGGTAAGGGTAATTGTTATATTGCCGTCATTGACCGAATCATAAACTGCAGAAGGATAACCAACCACACCACCAAATGCGAACCAACTCTCAGCATAGGCCACTGATTTGGAAGAAGTCAACGATACATTAATCTTATTATGGCATCCTCTCACAGTTCCATCAAATCCGACAACAGTGCCGAATCCTTTGATATTAACTGATTCAGATGCGTCAATGGAAATGTCAGACCCGTCAAGCGTCAGATTCTTAACCGTACCGGTAAGCCGGGAGATGAAACCTGCATAAGGTTCTGAAGACTGTACGACAGACAGGTCATATCCGCTGTCAAGGGTAATTGTTTTGTTATTGCCGTCAAATTCTGCGCAGACAAGTTTGAAGGGTTTGTGTGCGGCATTTAGAGTAATGTTATTCATCACCTTAAGATACTTGCCGGTGAACGAAACGCCGTTTCTACAGGCCTCGCTGAGCGCAATGATATCATCCTCGCTTTCAATCTGATAAGGATTTTCAGATGTTCCCGTACCTTTAGAAAGAGGCGTGACATTGAAAGCGATATTGGTAATGGTAATAGGGGTTACCTGACTGCGGACTATGACGATGCTTTTGTTTGCCACCTTTCTTGCATAGTGATCGCCCGCAGTGGAGGGATATACTTCAATTGTAAAATCCGTATAGGTGCCGGCAGGCAAGGGGAGATAGACAACAATACCTTCGGATAGTTTTTTAGTGGTCTGCATGCCTATAGTTACACTCTTTGATCCGGAGGTGATTTCCGCCTTATAAGCGCCACCATCGGCTACAATACTCATAGGGCCGGAAAGATACTCGTTGGCTCTGAGAATCACCTTTCCAAATCTATCCGATTCGCTCGCCCCGCTTAGTGCCAGTTCCAGTAGGCCGCAAACATTCTTAAAATGCAAATCTGTATTATCGGACTGCGCATACATGGGAAAACCAGTAAAGGTGCCCGTAGAGTAGGAAGATCTGATTTCAGGCAAAGTAAAGGTTCCGGAAGCAGTATTGTAATAGTTATTGGGATAGTAAGCGTAGAAAGTCGGTCCGGTTGGTACAGAGCCGGAATACTTTGTTAACGGACTTTGGTTTGCTGCTGTCGTTGGTTTATATACGCCATTGTTCGTGCCGTCAGTAATGCAAATTTGATCCGTGGTTTGCCATACAATGTCATAATTCCCGCCACCTAAGTCAGACAATGTCGTCTTAGTGAGATCCCCATCAGTGCTTGCTGTAAAAGTCAATGATTCTTTATCTCCGTTATCAACAGGAGAGACTACCTCTTTCGAACATGCCGCAAAGGCAACAAAGGCCGCAATAATGATTAAACTCTTTTTCATATCTCGCCCTCCATTAATCAAAGTCAGAATTGCCATAATTATAGCCGGAGCCATTCAGGCCTTCATTACCTCCACTCTGGGCGATTACGCCCTGCAGAGCGAGTTCCAAAACCTCCACTTCTGGGGCGAGGTATTCCCATTTCAAATTCTTCATATGCATAAAAGATTAAAAATTGTCAAATCAAACCTGCGGCCAGGGCTTTGCGGATCAGGGACGCGGCATTGTCCGCGTCGAACTTCGCCAGGAGTTTCTTACGATACCATTTGATGGTTTCTGCGCTTAAGGAGAGGGTGGCGGCAATCTGGGCGGAGGTGCGTCCTTCGCCGATCAGCCGCAGGATTTCCAGCTCGCGTTCGTTCAAATTGGGGTTAGCCATAGCGTCTTTAGTGTCCAGCACCTGCAAATTTCGGCTTTCCCAAACACAAAAACACCACCCCAAAGGGGGGAAGTGCAGACCCGAAAGTCCCAAAACCGCCTATTTTTACTAAATTAGCAGAAATGAAAAGACACATCTTTATTGTTTCTGTCCTGCTGTTGGCAGGGTTCCAGAACGCCGCCTCATACAATGACTATCGCGGGCATAACCTCGATTCCCTCGAGAGAGCCGTAGCCGTATGGACCCCGGACAAACAGGCAAATGCAACCACCCAAGAGCTGATAGATCTCAACCGCGCCTATCGCAACCTGATGCTTGGCTACAACCCCATCAATTCTGCCAAATGCATTTTTTACGCCCGCAAGGCCCTGGAAATCAGCGAGGCTCAGCATTGGGAGATGGCAAACCAGGATGCGTACCGCTACATAGGCCTGGATTTTTACGGGCAGGAACAGTACGACAGTGCCATTTTCTACTACAACAAGGCTGCCGAAGCTATCGAAAGGATGGAAAACGGTTCCACCTCCGCCACCAATCCGGAAGGGTACACGGAAAGAGAATTAGATGATGCTAAATCGGCCCTCTACGGCACCCTGGGGAACCTTTACAACATGATGGACAATCTCCCGAAGGCCATGGAGTATTACGAAAAGGCCGGGGCCATCTTCGAAAAGTACGGTTGGAACGAGAGCAACTCCATCCTCTACTATAACATAGGAGAAACCTGGGTCGATGCCGGCGAGCCCAAAAAGGCCAAGCCCGCCTACGACAAGGCCCTCAAGTACGCTCTGGCCTCGGGGGATTCCCTGATGATCGCCAACGCCTACAAGGGCTTCGGCAACCTTTACTCCTACCAGGGGAAGACCACCAAGGCTCTCAAATACTTGCAAAAAGCGGATGAATACTATATCCACCACGCCAAGGAGGAGCGGGAGTTCCGCCTGGAAACGATGGACTACATGAGCCAGGTGCTGAAGGAGCAGAAAAAGCACCTCACGACGGCCATCATCGCCCTGGCCGTCATCCTCATCCTCGCAACGGCATCCACCATCGCCATCCATCGCCTGAAAAAGGCCCGCAGGCAGCAGGCGGAGACGGAAGCCGTGATGGATGAAACCCTGGAGGAAATCCGCGGCAGGCAGGCCGCCGTCCCCAGCCTGAACGACCGTGAACAAATCATCCTGAGACTCATAGCCTCAGGATGTACTAATCCTCAGATCGCGGAGAAAATATTCTTAAGTCCGGAAACCGTCAAATGGTATCGCAAGAAACTTCTGGTGAAGTTCGATGCGGCCAACTCGGCGGAACTGATTTCCAAAGCCAAAGAGGCCGGACTCATCTAAATGTCGGTGCTGGCATGCGAGACCAGGGGGCATTCGAACACCTTGGTCGGGATGGACATGCTGTTGATGATCAGGCTGGCCAGGTTGACCGCCTGGATCTTTGCGGAGGCCCAGTTGGCTGTCTTCTTGTCGGTTGCGGACATGGCTTCCAGTTCTGCATCGAGATCTGCAACCTTCTGTGCATCGGCATATTCGGCATCTGCAAAGCGGGCAATCTTGGCAACCCAGATGTCCAGCTGCTTTGAATTCCACTTGTCGATGATCTCGTTCTGCTTGTCGCGGCCCTTCAAGCCCTGCTCGCGCTCAAGTTTGTTCACCATCTTGCACTCATCGGACTTCGCCCATGAAGAAGCAATCCTCTTGGAGAGATTGAACAGGGCGCCGGTCATGGTAGTCTCGTCTACGGTGGTCCTGCCGCTCAGAAGTGCGGTCCCGAGGGAGGTCAGGGCGTTCGAGGTATTGTTGAGGGCTGCCAGGGTGCGGCCTTCGTAGATGCCTGCAAGTTCGGCGGCAATCTGGTCCATGCGGTTCTGCGGGGCATCGCTCTTGGACATCATTTCCAGCGCCTGAGCCTTGCTGACGCCCATCTTCTTGGCAACATAATCCGCCACGGCGTCCTGCATCTGCGCCTCCGATGCGGTAGCAGGATCCAGTCCTTTGGCCTTGATAGCCTGCATCACCTCTTCTGCCGAAACATTGACGGTGGGCTTGCTCTTGCTGCCTCCGGCATAAGGGCCGTTGATGGCCTGCGTGTTGAGGGCTGACTGCTGCTGGGTGTATTTTATGCAGATATCCTCCGTTGCCTGCTTGAGTTCAGCCACCTTGGCGGCATAGGCCTCAAGGTCCTTTTCGCTATTCAGAGTGCCGGGTTTGGGCAGGTCCATGCGGGCCTTCAGGGCATCTTTGTAGCTGGTAAACTTATAGGAAGGATTGACGCTGACGGGATAGTAATCCTTGTGATAGTCAGCATCCATCAGCGATGAGCCGTAAGTGCTCGCCGTGGAGGAATAGCCGCTGTAATCATTAGCGACGGCGGTGGCCTGTTCGGCCTGGGTGGCTTGCTGGGGATCTTCCCCGAAGATTCTGCCAAGGACCTTGTCTACTTTCTGGTTGGCCTTGTCTTCTACCTTCTTCTCAACCTTGTTCTCGACTTTGTTGACTACCCTGCCGCCGATGTTTTTCAGCAGGGCGCCCTGTGCGCTAGCCGTTCCGCCTGCAATGGCAAGGGTTAAAAGGATAACTGCAAATCTTTTCATATCGCTTGTTTCAAATTGGTTATCATGGCAAATATCGCAATAATCCATTAATTTCCTACTACCCAAAAGAGTAGTTTTAGATATCCAGGCTATACACTACCTCGAACCCGGACTTGGACGGATCTGCGAAATTGTACAGGTATCTAAAACCAAAATAGGTGTCATAGGGAGCCCATAGGAAATTGCCCAGATGCACCCGCAGGGTGGCCCCTGCGTAGGGTTCCATGTAGCTGCCCTTCTTCACCCTCAGCAGTTCTTCGTAGGCCCCCAGGGTGGCTCCTCCGTGCAGCACGGCCTCGAAGTTCCGCACATAGAAATAAGGGCATATCCCGCTCCAGTCCAGAGGCAGGAAGGGGAAGGCATAGTCGGCCCGGAGCTGGTATTCCTGCTTCTTGATCCAACTTCCCTCCCAGCCGTAGTTGCTGCGCCCTTCAGCGTACAGCCTCAGACCATGCGTGCTCATAAGGCCCGGCACGTAGCCATACACCTTCGCATAATAGTATCCGGGAGTATTGCTGCCCAGGCTGTGCGTGCGGGTGAATCCGATTTCTCCACCGAGGCCCAGCCGGGGGAATATTCCGGAAGGAGCGATCGGCCTGGTGGCGTATGCGCGTACGCTGAACTTGCTCAGTAGGATTGATTCGTGAGGTACTATCTTGATAATCACCGTGTTGGTGTACTGCTGCACATCGAGGGAGGAATACCTGTCGTTGCTCCAGCTCAGCCGGTACGAGGGGATGATACCCCGGTTCCATCCGCCTCCGTTCAGGTTGAAAGGCACCGAAATGCCGGCGGACAGGTTCAGCAGCGGGGCGTCCCCGACAGACCAGGTTTCCGGGAAACTCATCCCCTTCTCCGTGGAAACCCGGGTGTAGTCCAGCACGTGTATGTTTCTCTCGTTGTAGTCCGCCCTCAATTCGACTATCGGCCCCCAGGCCTGCCATACGTACTGCGCGTGCAGGGCGGGGCGGAAATTCAGGGAATCCATCAGGCTCACGCCGATGCTGCCGTAGGCGGTGCCGAGTTCGTTCTGGAACATCAGCGCAGCACCCGGCTGGGCATCGCTCAGAGTCTCCTCCAGCGAAAGCCTTTCCACAGGGTCGTACTCGTAGTAGATGGGCATCCAGGAGTGGAAGCGGACGGGCTGGAGGGCCTTGGAATAGGGTTTTCCTTCGGAGATGGGGCCGTCGTAAGGTATGGCGCCGGAGGGCTCCTGTGCGCTCAGCGTCTCGGCCGAAACCGAGAGATGTGCTCCGAACGCCACCGGCCTGCTCAGCAGAGTGTCCAGCACCCGTATCTCCCTACCACCCGGGGTCAGCGCACTATAATAAAGGCCCCCGGACGGGCTGAAGGCGAACTCGCTGCCGCCGAAACGGAGGTTGGTTCGTTGCAGCATCTGTCCGGAAACCGGATCCAGCGAATGAAGTTCGTTCACGCCGCTGCGGTCGGAGGTAAACCAGATGAGGGAATCCCGCGCGAACAGGCGGTTGATCTTGGAGTGCGCCGGGGCGAATAGCGGATCCCATCCCGGCACGCGGTAAATGCTGAAACCGTCTTCTGTGATGGCGCTGGCGTAGAGGTCTTCCCCTATCCAGACCGGTTCTACGGGCTGCATGCCCGCTGGGGCGAAGTATTCCTCGAAGGGCGTACCCGTCTTGGCGCTCAGCAGGCGCACGGAATTCCGCCCATCTTCATAGTACTCCACTACCGCGATCACCGGGTTTTCAGTGGAAGGGGCGGGGTTGAAAAGGCGCTCCTGGATATCGAAGGTCTGCGGGCCGCCATCCTCTTCCAAATAGCGCAGCACCGACCAGGATTTCATGGGGATGAGGGCGGATGGCTTGATTTCGGTCCACAGCAGTCGGCGGTTGAACTTGTCCCAGGTAAGGCGGGATGTGCTGCTCGCGAAGGCTCCCAGATGCTCCACCGTGCCGGTGGAATCTATGCGCACCAGCTCCCTTGGACGGTCCAGCCCGGCATGCAGGGCGAATAGGCCTTCCTCGGTGAATACCAAGGAGTTATAGCTGTCGAAAAGGCGGCCTTTCTTCGTCAGCGGCCGGCCCTCGAAGAAAGGTGCCCGGGCGCTGTCGGCCTCTGCCCACTCTTCCCGGAAAGCATCCTGTATTGCCAGGAATCCACTGTAGAGATTCTTCTTGTAGTTCGTTCCCTGTGCGATGGTTTTCTGCAGGACGTTGAAGGGAAGGAAGCCCTTGTTCGCGTTTTCGAAATATCGGCGGGTGAAGAGGGTGTCGCCGAAGGCCGAGCGCATGCCTCCTATCAGCATGTATCCGGCGCGGTAATAATCAGGGGTGTAGCACTTCTGCGAATCGTAGCGCCACTGCCAGAAATCCCTGTAGAGGCTATCCGCAAGGGCCACGTGATAGTACTCCAGGAAGTCGGCGGTGCGCCCGCGGCCGGTGTTGGTAAGGGCCGTCTCCGCCACCACCGCATCTCCCTCCAGTAGGGCCGGGCCGGGGTAGATGCCGGATGCCGCTCCGGTGGAAAGCTCGCCCACGAACCACTCCAGAGGCTTGAACAGTTTGTTCTTTCGCGGGAACTGCATCTGCGCTACATGCCTTCCTTCATGCACCGCGAGTTGGGTTATCCACGGGGTGGATTCAGGGTTGAGGGATTCCGCCGTGGTGAACAGTTCCATCCTCCGCGGAGCCCAGGTCACCATGCCGTTGGAATCGGCGGTGTAGGCATGCAGGATGACAGGCATCTTCCTGCGGTACAGCTCGTTAGGATAGAATCCGCAGCTGAATTTCTGTACTGCCGTAAAGCTTTCCAGGCTCTTCGCGTATTCCCGCGCCAGCGAGTCTGCCGCCTCGGGATAGACTATGCGGAAGTGCTCGCTCTCGAGGCTCTTCCACTTGATGCTCACCGGATCCGCCCCGAAAGAGAACACCTGGGCGTTCAGTGCCGTCGCAGTAGCCAATATCCCGATTATTATGGTTCCCAATTTCCTCATCTTGCGGGGTTCTCGATTATTTTCAGTAAATTTAACCGATTTTTCTGTCACCTGCAAATGCTTCTAAAAGATTTTATAAAAGACGGAATCGCTGCGCTGTCGGGCCTGTACCCCAAAGAGGAGGCGCGGAGCATGATAATGTTCTACTGTGCCGATGTGCTTGGGTTTCCCTCATATCAGCATATCACCGAGCCCAGGACAGAGGTGCCCGCGGAGCTGCTGGAGCAGGCCCTGGACGATGTCCGCCGGCTATCTGAAGCCGAGCCCCTGCAGTATGTGCTGGGTTATACCGAGTTCTGCGGCCGCACTTTCAAGGTGGATCACCGGGCACTGATTCCCCGGGTGGAAACGGAACTCCTCTGTATGAAGGCGGAAGAGATGGCTCCGAAGAGAGACGGTCTCAAGATACTGGATCTTTGTACCGGTTCCGGCTGCATAGCCTGGACCCTTGCCATGGACCTGCCGGGTGCAGAAGTGACTGCGACCGATCTTTCGGAAGAAGCCCTCGAACTTGCCTCCGAGCAGTTCAGGCGCCTTTCCAAAAAGGTGGTGCGCCCCCGTTTTGTGAAGGCGGACCTGCTGGATATCGACGGAACCATAAAAGCTGCCGCGGAGCCTTCTTTCGATGTCATCACCGCGAATCCGCCCTATGTGATGAACTCCGAAAAGGTGGAGATGCGCCCGAACGTGCTGGGATGGGAACCTCATATGGCCATCTTTGCTCCCGACCGGGATCCCCTGGCATTCCACAAGGCCATTGCCATCATCGCCCTCAGGCTGCTGGCCCCCGGAGGATGCTCAGTGGTGGAACTCAATACGGAACTTGCCGGGGAGACGGCTACCGTATTCAAAAAAGCCGGCTTCTCTTCCGTGGAAATCATCCGCGACTTCTTCGACCGTCCCCGATTCGTAAGCTTCAGAAAATGAGAATGGGCAGACATATAGTTTTTGCACTTGCGCTGCTTCTGGCCATATCCTGCGGAGGCCGGAAGAAGGCGGCGGTGCCTGTGGCGCTGCAGGACAGGGCTTTCCCTCAACCGACCGTGCCGACGGCCTACACCGAGCCGGAGGAGCGCCTGGAATATCTGGCCGACCATTACTGGGATGGCTTTTTCGACGGGGCCGGAAGGACGGATTCCGCGCGAGTGATCGGGGTGCCAAAGGGTGAGGTGGAGCAGGCGATGGCGAACTATATCGCCGTGCTCAACGAGCTGCCTCTGCCGCAGGCGCAGAAAAGCATTGGCCATCTCTTCGACCAGCTGTCCGCAAAGCAGCAGGCGGATACGGTCACACGCGTGTATCTTGCGATGACAGAGATAGTTGCGCGCTACCTCTACGACCCGAACTCCCCTATGCGGGACGAGGACCTGTACCTGCCCTTCGTGCAGCGGATGGCGGCATCCCCCCTTACCCGCGAGGATATGCGCACGGCTTTTCGCTATGAGGCGCAGATGTGCGCCCTGAACCCCCGCGGCAGCATCGCCCCGGACTTTGCTATCACTCTCCGGAACGGCACCAGCGTGCGTATGCATTCGGTGCGGGCCGAGCGCACGATCCTGTTTTTCAGTAACCCCGGTTGCCAGAACTGCAAGGAGATTATCGATGCCCTCAAAAGCAATGAATACGTCTGCCAGCAGGTTTCCGACGGCAAGCTGGCGGTTTTGAACATCTACATCGACGAAGACCTGAAGGCCTGGCGGGACTATATGCCCATCTACCCCAAAGAGTGGCTGAACGGATATGACGCCGCGCACATCCTCCGCCAGGACCAGCTCTACTGCATCCGCGCCATCCCTTCCCTGTATCTTCTGGATGCAGAAAAGCGCATCCTGCTTAAGGACGCGCCTGTAGATAGGGTGTTGAAGGCTCTTTAGCCTATTCCGGCAGAGGCGGATAGTCGCCACCGTAATACATCAAAGGATAGGATCTTTCTCCCAGATAGAACCCGGTGGAACAGGGGTTGGCTATGCCGATGAACCCTATTCCGCCGTCGATGTTGTCCGGTATCTGAACGTCTTCCAGGGCAAGGTCGCCCCCTCCGTCGCTGATTGAATTCAGGGCCTTGAAATAGTAGAAGTAGGCTTTTGAGATGCCGTAGACCTTGACAATGGCTGTGGTGGCAACCTTCACGGAATCCGCTCCGTCCATATATCCCGTCAGGCCGAAGGAATACTTGCCTGCGACAGGTTTCAGGGTGGCGGACGCACCGGCGAACATGTTGTCGGTGAAGATGCCGTATTTGTTCGTCGACCCTATTTCGAAAGGCATTTCATCCGCCACAAAGTGGCCCTCGTTAAGCACAGGGTCGTCATCGGCCCAGAAATCACGGCGCTTGTCCATCGTGTCCTGGCCGATTTCCACATTATCCTTGTAAAAGGTGCTTTCCCCGTGGTCTATCAGCGTGAGCCGGAAGAAACTCTCCTCCGGATCGCTGTCCTTGAGGGTCGTGTCGAAGCGGTAGCAGACGTTCACATATCCCCCCTCATCCCTCTGGCGCACGGTTACGGTGTCCACCTTGGTTACGGTGGGAGCGTCCGGCACTATCTGCTCGTTGCTGGCCTTGAAGCCATCGGCCGCCACCTCGATCCGCACCTTGTCGCCCGCCTTGAAGTCGGCCTTGAAGGTGAAGTATTTGTTCGGCCCCATGTAAAAGTCCTCCTGGCTTGTCAGGGTGTTGGTCTTTGCCACAAGGGAGCCGTTCACATAGCAGCTCAGTTCTCCGGAAGAGACCATGCTTACATATTCGGTATGGCTCACCGCCACATACACGGTGTGCCACTGCTCATCCGCGGAAAGGTGGGCGTTCAGCACCAGTTCGTCCGCTTTACTGGCAGGCTTGTATTCCAGCGGATTGTCGCATGCGGCCATGAGCGCCGCAGCCATCATCATATACAGGATCTTCTTCATCGCGCTAGAATTTATAAGTGTAGGAAATCGACGGCAGGATGGGCAGGATGGTGATCTTCGTGAGTTCCTGCTTCTTGCGGTAGGTCCCGGGGGACGATGCGTCGTAGTCTGTGCTATAGTCCGAGAACACGAAGTTCGGATTCATGTTGTTGTAGGCGTTATACACCCCGAAACTCCAGACGGCCTGCCCGTGCCGTTTCTGTTTGGTATGGTTGAGGCTCAGGTTCAGCCGGTGGCTCGGCGGCAGGCGGTAATTGTTGCGGGAAGGGGAATAATCCTCCGTAGTCACGCTCCCGTCCGGATACACCACCTGAGTCTGGCGTTCGGGCACGGTCATGGTGCCGCCGCTCGCAAAGGTCCAGGTGGCGCTGAGGGCCAGCTTCTTGTTGAACTGATGGTTCACCACCAGGGAGATATTGTGCCTGCGGTCGTAGCGGTAGGGGAAGGGTTTTCCGCCGTTGATTGTGCCGTCCGGGAACACGCGGTCGCTCCAGGCGAGGGTGTATCCCAGCCAGCCGGTGGTGGGGCCGTCTTTCTTCTCCACGAAGAGTTCCACCCCGCGCGCCAGGCCTTCTCCCATCTCCACGTTCTTCTGCCAGTTGGCGGAGTTGCCGAAGAAGGATGTGCCGTCGCTGTATTCCAGGATGTTGTGCATCCACTTGTAGTAGCCCTCCAGCGAGAATTCCCATCCGGGGATGCCGCTGTAGTAGGCCCCGACGCTGACCTGGTCCGAGGTGACGGGTTTGATCTTGTCGGTGATGGGCACCCAGAGGTCCATCGGCAGGGTGATTTTGGCGGGCGAGAGCAGATGCACGTACTGCGCCATGCGCGAGTAGGAGGCCTTGGCGGAGATATCCTCCGTGAAGTTGTACTTGGCGCTCATCCTGGGCTCCAGGCTCCAGTAGGGGGTGCCAAGGGTGTAGAAGAATGCCGCGTGCAGGCCCGGATTCAGGGTCAGACGCTCGCCGATGCTGATGTCATCCTCCGCATAGACCGACATTTCGTGCCCGTGGAGGGTGGCGTTGGCGGATGCTTTGAAGGTGGTGTCCACGGCAACCTCGGCCGCATCGCTTTCGTAGATGTATCCGCCCAGGGTCTCGGGGATGAAGGTGTGGTTCACGTACTCCGCGCCGAACTTGATCAGGTGCTGCGGCGAGGGGGTGTAGTCGAAGTCCAGCTTGGCGGTCAGGTCCCTCATACCGGAGTGGTAGAGAATGCTGAACACGTCCCGGCTCTTCTTTCCGTCCACGATATCCACGTTCTCGATATCTACCCCCACCTGCATCTTGTAGCGGGTGTAGGCGACGGTGGCGTTCGAGAAGAGTCGGTTGTTGTAGATGTGGTTCCAGCGCAGGGCGGCCAGGGTGTTTCCCCAGCGGATGTCGATGTTGTTGCTGTCGGAATAGCTATGGCTGGCGGTGGTGTCGTCCCCGTAGCTGATGGTGCCGCTGCCGGAGTCCTTATCCTTATAATAAAAGATGTCCCGGCCGTTGTAGGCGTTCAGGAAGAGGCGGTCCTTGTCGGAGATGCGCCAGCTGAGCTTGCCGTTGAGGTCGTAGAAGAAGTAGTTGCCGTTGAGGCCCTTGGCCACCAGGATGGGGGTGAAGAAGACGGTGTGCATACCGCGCCCGCTCACGCTGAAGGCCAGTTTGTCCTTGATGATGGGGCCTTCGATGTGCAGTTTGTCGCTGATGGCGCCCACGCTCACCGTGCCGTGGTACTCCTTCATGTTGCCGTCGTTGGTGCGGATGTCGATGATGGAAGAGATGCGGCCGCCGTAGCGCGCCGGGAAGGAGCCTTTGTAGAGGGTGACCTTCTTCACCGCTTCCGGCTGGAAGATGGAGAAGATGCCCATCAGGTGTTCGGCGTTGTAGAGGGAGATGCCGTCCAGCAGCAGGAGGTTCTCTTCGGGCCCGCCTCCGCGCACGTAAATACCTGAAAATCCTTCAGTTCCGGCCTGCACGCCGGGCATCAGCTGGATGGTCTTGAGTACATCCGCCTCGCCAAAGAGGGTAGGCGTCTGCTGAATTACAGTCACGGGCACCTCGATGGCGCTCATCTTGGTAGACAGGATGCCCGCGTCTTTGGTGGCCACCACCGTGGCGCTGTTGAGCTGCAGGTCCTGGCTCAGGATGAAGTTAATGGTGGTATCCCTCTGCAGGTCGATGGAGACGGTCTGGTCGGAGTATCCCATGTAGGAAGCGGTGAGTTCGTGGGCGCCCTTCGGCAGCGTTAGGGTGTAGAATCCGTAAGGGTTGGTGACGGCGCCGGTTATCGCCTTATTCGCGGCTCCCTGGTTCGCCACCACCCCCGCCGAAATCAGCGTTTCGCCCGTCTTCGCGTCGGTTATGTACCCGCTGATGGTCGCTTTGCCCGATGTGCGCGGTGCCCCGCTCTGTGCTGCTCTTGCTTGTGCCGCCTCCCTCGTTTGTGCCGCCTCCCTCGTTTGCGCCGCCGCCCCGGTCTGTGCTGCCGCAACCGTCCCCGATAATAATATTGCAAAGGCCAAACCGGCCCGCAGAATCCTCAATTTCATATCCTTTTAAACCGCAAAATCGCGATTCCTTGCATAAAGATGCAAATTCCGCGCCCCCGGTTGCACCGAATCCCCTTTCTCTGTCGTTTTGTTCCCGTTTTTAGTCGATTTCCGGAACAAACCCTGGAAATACGAAGGTTTGTTCCCGTTTCTGCCCGTTTTTCGGAACAAATGCCGCGAAACTATAGGTTTGTTCCCGAAACAAGGTGTTTTTCGGAACAAACGGACGCGCGGCTATTAGGTCCGGTGGCCGAACAATTCGGAGACGGTCCCCCTGTCCAGGCGAAGCATCCTTTGAATCTGACCCTCCGAGGCGTTATAGTCGCTTCGCATCGTCTTTGCCAATTCTATTTTGGAAGCATTGGGGAGAAGCGTAACCCGGCCGTCTCCATATTTCTTTTTGGCTAGCATGGATAAAGCCGCGAACATCTCGTCGTCGGTCAGGAACACATCGTCCCCCAGCCTCTTCGCAATCTCAGAATAAGCCTCATAGTTTTTGGACACGATGGAAAAGTACTGATGAGCGTCGCGGAAGAGGCTCTCGCCATACTTGATTGCGCAAAAGCTCTGCGGAAGAATCAGCCCGTCTTTCACCATGTATCCGGCCGGCAGGTCCGGAATCCGGCTTCTGCACATTTTTAGTTTTTCGTCCCGGGTCAAATCGCCGAAAGGGACGGCGTCTGTGACGAATGCATGCGGGTTGAAGTACAGGTATCCGGCGCCCCACGGATAAGAGAACGGGGTGCAGGAGGGGTTCGCAAGATAGCCGTTCCGGTTAGAGTAGGCAATCTCGTAACGCATACTTCGCAGGTTGTCTATAGGAATAAAGGACGCCTCGAACTTTTCAAAGCTGGCAAAACGGCCGCTGCTGTTCCTATAGCGCCGCAGCCTCCTCTTGACTTCGGAGAAGAAATCCTTGCACATCGACTCCAAGCCATCCACAATTACATGGATATGGTTGCTCATTACCTGGAAAGTGAGGATTTTTACCCCGGTAAGCGCAGCAGCAATTGCGATTACCGTCACTGCGAACTTGTAATCTTCTTCCGTTTCGCAGATAATCTCCATCGACTGCCCGTCCGTGCAGATGTGCCAGAAAGGGCCGCCGTTCGAAAAGGTAAGTTCGCAGGACCGTTCCTGCTGGGAGGGGGACAAGAGCCCATTAGATGAAGAGGCTTTCATAGCGATGCCATTTTATAATCCAACAAACATATCCACCGCACAAATGGCAGCGTTCGGCGAAGATAGTAAAAACCTTTGACCTTGTCAACCTGAATTTCGGTTTGTTCCGAAAATTGGCCGTTTTCCGGAACAAACACTAGGAATCCGCAAACTTGTTCCCGTTTTGGGCCGTTTTTCGGAACAAACACCGGAAAAACAAAGGTTTGTTCCCAAAATCAAGGGTTTTTGGGAACAAATGTACTGGAAGGGGTGCTTAAAGAGTGTTCAAGGAGCCCATTACACCGCTACCGGGGCCTTGATGGCGGGCCAGGGGTCGTAGTCCACAAGGGTGAAGTCTTCGTAGGTGAAGTCGAAGACGCTCTTCACATCCGGATTCAGAAGCATCTTAGGCAGGGGCCGCGGCTCGCGACTGAGCTGCTCGGCCACCTGGTCGAAGTGGTTCAGGTAGATGTGGGTGTCCCCGGTGGTGTGGATGAATTCGCCGGGCTGCAGGCCGCAGGTCTGGGCTATCATCATGGTCAGCAACGCATAGGACGCGATATTGAACGGAACGCCGAGGAAGGTGTCCGCGCTGCGCTGATAGAGCTGGCAGCTCAGTTTGCCGTCGGCCACGTAGAACTGGAAGAGGCAGTGGCAGGGCGGCAGGGCCATCTTGTCCACCTCGCCCGGGTTCCAGGCGCATACCAGCATGCGGCGGGAATCCGGATGGTTTTTTATCAAATCGATCACCTGCGAGAGCTGGTCAATGCTGCGCCCGTCAGGGGCCGGCCAGCTGCGCCACTGGTGGCCGTACACGGGGCCCAGGTCCCCGTTTTCATCGGCCCACTCATCCCATATTGTCACCTTGTGATCCTGGAGATACTTCACGTTGGTATCCCCCGAAATGAACCACAGGAGCTCGTAGATTATCGATTTCAGATGCACCTTCTTGGTAGTCAGAAGAGGGAATCCCTCCGAAAGGTCGAAGCGCATCTGATATCCGAATACGCTTTGGGTGCCGACACCGGTGCGGTCAGTCTTGATCACACCGTTCTCACGGATGTGCCGCAAAAGGTCCAGGTATTGTTTCATGTTTTCTTTACTGTCATTCCGAGCGCAGCGAAGGAATCTACTTCGCCGAGAACGCCCAAATTATTGCCTGTTCAAAAGTCTCCCCCGGCTCCAGCAGGGTGGAAGGATAGTCCTGCTTGTTGGGGCTGTCCGGGAAGTGCTGGCACTCGATTGCCACGGCGTCGTAGTCGTGGTAGACGTGCCCGTTCTTGCCCTCGGGGCAGCCATTCAGCCAGTTGCCGGTATATACCTGCACGCCGGGCTGGGTGGTGTAAACCTTCACCACGCGTCCGCTGGCGGGGGATTTCAGTTCCGCCGCCTCGGCCAGCTGGCCTTCGATCTTTCCGTCTATCACCCAGCAGGCATCGAAGCCCTTGCCGTAGTTCAGCGCAGGGAAGTCCACGCGAAGGTCGCGCCCTATCTCCTTCTCGGTCACGAAATCCATCGGCGTGCCCGCCACGGGCTCGCTCTCCCCGAGGGGAATCAGCGTGTTGTCGGTAGGGAGATACTCGGATGCGTTGAGGCGCAGGATGTGTTTCTCAATACTTCCGGAACCCTCGCCGTCCAGATTGAAATACACATGGTTCGTGAGGTTCACCACGGTGGGGGCGTCCGTGACGGCCGCAAAGGTCAGTTCCAGCTCGTTGTACTCCGTCCAGATGTAGCGTGCGGTCACCTTCAGGTTGCCCGGATAGCCCATTTCGCCGTCCTGCGAGAAGTACATGAACTCCACCGCAACCCCGTCGACACGGGAGTCCCAAACCTGGTTCTGGAAGCCCTGGGGCCCGCCGTGCAGATGGTTGGGGCCGTTGTTGATGGGCAGGTCGAATACCTTGCCATCCACCTCCAGATGGCCCTTGGCGATGCGGTTGGCGTAGCGCCCTGGCACCTTGCCGGAGCAAGGGCCGTCGGCGAAATAGTTCTCCGCCTCGGGATATCCGATCACCACGTCGGCGAGCTTGCCGTCGCGGTCTGGCACGTGCACCTCCACGATAGCCGCACCCACGCTTCCCAGCACCACGTACGCCCCGGAGGCGTTTTCCATTTTATATTTATAGATTTCCTTGCCTTGGGCCTTGCCCCACAGGGTTTTGCTGATGACGGTCATGATTGCAATGTTTTTATTTCTTCAAAGGTAACAATTATTTATATCAATTCCTCGGGTTTGCAGCACAGCGCGCGGCTAAGATTCAAAAGGGTGGAGGCTTCTGCCTTCGACAGGTCCTGCCGGCCCTGCTCGTAAGCCTGTATCATCCGGAGAGTTATCCCGCAGCGGCGGCCCAGTTCTTCCTGGGTGATTCCCAGGGCCTTCCGCAGGCGCTTGACCGGATTTGCCAAATCGCCAACATACTCCCGAATCCTGCCGAGGGCGATGTCGGCAAATTTGCTTATGTCCGCTTCGTGGAGGGGATTATACATTTCGGCCACATCCCCCACCGGCAGCCCGTGGCTCTGCATATACGCAAACGACCAGCCGGTATGCCACTGGAGATATGCCAGCGTCCATCCGCACCAATACTCGCGTCCAGGCTTATCCGGGACGAAGGCCAAGGGGATGGATGCGATGCCGCCTGTTTCTTCCAGCACCGCCTCGGCAAGTTCCGGCCCCGACATCCCGGCCACGTATTTGGGCAGGCCGTTTCCGAATCCTTCCGCAACCCTGCTGGCGAGAAAACGTGCGTAGAAGTCTTCCAGGGCTATGCCGCAGCCGTTTACGGCATAATCCAGCATCGCTCCGAGAGACTCCATCGCATCGGGAAGATATGTTTCAGCATAGGCGTTCATCGTCGTTTTTCCATTTGCCGCGAAGGATGTCCAGTATATATGTTCCCGCCAGGGGTTCTACGGTAAATTTAAGTTTGAAGAAGTCTTCCCTTGCCGCCTCGTCCCTGGCCTTGCGCCTGGCCGCATAAACATCGGGCGCAGGGGTGACGCCGAGATAATGAATCCTTCCGAAAGCCTTTTCGCTCTTGAGGACGATCTGCTCTCCCAGTTGCCCCAGCTTCATGGCTGAGGATAGTTGTTCCAGGGAGATGCTTCCGTTCAGGAAGGCCTTGGCGAAAGAGAAGTAGGAGTCGTCCGCCCGCCATCCTTTGATAATATCATAGCCGGAGCAGTCGAAAAGGATTTCGGAAAGGATGTAATCCCTGGCTTCGAAAGCCAGGCCTTCCGGGATGTAGAACCGCCGGTTCTGCAGCAGGACAGCCAACCAGTTGAGCGCATGGCAGGGGCTTTCGGACAGGTTCAGGACGGTCAATCCTTCGTCCTCAAGGTAGTATTTGTTAACAAAGCCCGCCCGGGCTTCCGGCCTGGCCCATTCGCAGGCAAGGTCTATGCTCTCGGTACAATAGAACCCGGGCCCATAATCGTTGTTCGGCCGCCCTCCTCCGAAGAAGGGCCGCTCGACGATTTTCGGCGAGCCGTGATATAATATGATCTGTTGTTCCATATTACTATCGTTATAACGAGAGTATCGCAAATGTAAGCAAAAATATTTATCTTTGAAAAATAAAACGCACAAGCCATGCTCAAATGCCTCATAGTCGCAATAGCCGACAATTATGGAATCGGTGTGAAGGGTGACCTGCCCTGGCACATCTCCGAAGACCTGCAGTATTTCAAGGCCACGACCAAGGGATATCCCGTCATAATGGGCCGTACGACCTATTTCTCCCTACCTTTCCGTCCGCTGAAGGGCCGCAAGAACATTGTGCTCAATCTGGGTGGAGATCCGATTCCGGAGGTAACCTGCGTCTATTCTTTCGACGAGGCGTTCGCAGAGGCCGAGGCCACGGGCAAGGACAAGTGCTTCATCATGGGCGGAGCTTCCGTCTATCGCGCAGCCCTTCCCCTGATGGACCGCCTCTACATCACCCACGTGCATACCGAGGTGAAGGAGGCGGATGCTTTCTTCCCGGTCATCGACCCCGAAGTCTGGCAGCGCGTCAGCACCTCAGAAACCCATGTCGATCCGGAAACCGGATATGAATTCGAGTTCGTAGTCTACGAAAAGAAGTAGCCTCATAATCCTGGCGATCCTGCTCTGTTCCTGCTCCGCCACCCGTTTCATAGGGGAGGAGAAGCCGGCCATAGACGAACTCGTGCTGGTTTCGCCATACTGCCGCATCGACTGCCTGGTTCCCAACTCTAACTACTTTTACCACGACAGCCTCTCCACATTGGCTGAAGCACTGATAATCAAAGGAATAGAGCAGCAGAACCTACCCATAAGGCAGACCGTTTCCGTGGTCGGCCGCAGCAATCAGGAAACCCTGGACCGGGACTATGAGTGGTTGAAGAACCTCAGTCCCTACGACGACCTCACAAAGAAGCGTCTCCCAGCCGCTATGCAGGCCTTTCTTTCCACCCAGCCCTGCCGCTATGCCCTGATGGCATATTCCGAAGGTTTTGTCTGGTCCCGCCGCATCTCCCTGGAAGAGGGCCAGCGCCGCTACGAGTCCAACATCTGGATCCTTGTCGCCGATGTGCGCACTGGTCGTCTGGTTTTTTTCACCAGATCCTTGCCGGAAGAGGCTGACCCCCTCAGCGAGAGGGATATAACCCGTCGAATCACCTATCTTCTAAAAGAGTTGAAGGGTGAGTAACAGGGGAAAATTCAACAGTCGTTTCGCAGCTATCATGGCAATGGCCGGGTCCGCCGTGGGCCTGGGCAACATCTGGCGCTTTCCCTACATGGTGGGAGAGCACGGAGGGGCAGCCTTCATCATCGTCTATATCATTTGCTGCCTGCTGGTGAGTCTGCCTATCTTCTTCGCGGAATCGATCATAGGCAAAGCCACCCGGAAAGACACCTTCGGCGCCCTCGGAACCCTGGCCCCCAGGCAGCGCAATGTGGGATTTGTGGCCATCCTGGCATCCTTCGTCATCCTTTCCTTCTACAGCGTGGTAGGAGGATGGAGCATCGATTACCTCATCCGCTCGTTCGGTGGCGGCTTCAGCGGCAGGAGCATCGCCGAGGCCCGGGAGGTGTTCGCGGCCATGAGCGCATCCTCCGTGGAGAATGTCAGCTGCATGCTGGTGTTCCTTGGCCTGACGGCCTTAATCGTGGGCGCCGGGGTGGAAAAGGGTATAGGCCGTTTCTCCAAGATATCCATGCCCGTGCTGTTTATAATGGTGGTGATGATCGCAGTGGTGTCCCTGAGTCTCCCGGGTGCGGGGAAAGGGGTGGAGTACCTGGTCAAACCGGATTTCAGCAAACTCGACGGGCCTGCCGTGGCCGCCGCGCTGGGCCAATCCTTCTTCAGCCTGTCGCTCGGCGTCGGCACCATCCTCACCTACTCGTCCTACATGAAGGAGGAGGACAGCATCCTGGCCACCGGCGGATGGACGGCCTTCTTCGATACGGTCTTCGCCCTGATCGCCGGATTCGCGATAATGCCAGCGGTGTTCGCCGCCGGGATAGAGCCCGCCGCTGGCCCGTCGCTGGTGTTCGAGACCCTGCCGGTGATCTTCTCGCAGATGGGGAAGGTGCTGCCGGTGGTGTTCTTTCTGGCCATTCTGATAGCAGCCCTCAGCTCGTCGATTTCGATGCTGGAGGTGGTCGTGGCCTGGCTGGTAGACCAGAGGGGGATGCGCCGCAGCCATGCAGTGCTGGCCGTTTTCGGAGCTGCAGCGGTGCTGGGTTCCGCCTGTGCCGTTGCCCCCCGGGTGTTCAGCGCCTGCGACTTCATCTCCTCCAATGTGCTGATGATGATCGGCGCCCTGGCTTTCGCCATGATAGTGGGCTGGAAGATGCCGCGCGAGGAGGTTCTGCGCTATGTGCGCTACCGTTTCGTCTACTGGCTCATCCGCTATGCCGCTCCTGTGATGATCATCGCCATCGCCGTGACGAACCTGGTGTAATTTTTATTATATTTGCCAGATATGGCAAAACCCAAGGAAGATACTCCGCTCCTCAAACAGTACTTCAGCATCAAGGCCCAGAATCCTGAGGCCGTGCTGCTGTTCCGTGTGGGGGATTTCTACGAATCGTACAGCGACGACGCCCTCATCACCAGCAAGGTACTGGGGATAGTGCTGACGCGTAAATCCAACGGAGAAAAGGGTGACACGCCCATGGCCGGAATTCCGCATCATGCTCTGGCACAGTATCTTCCGAAGCTGGTCCGTGCCGGCTACAAGGTCGCGATCTGCGACCAGCTGGAGGATCCGAAGCTCGCCCAGGCCAAGCTTGTAAAGCGCGGCATTACCGAGATACTTACCCCTGGAATCGCTTTCGGCGAGGGGATGCTGGAGCAGAAGGAACACAACTGGCTCTGCGGCCTCACCTTCGACGGCGACCAGGCGGGCGCAGCCTTCCTGGACGCATCTACCGGCACTTTCCGCACCGCGCAGGGATCCCTGGAATACATCTCCACCCTGCTCGCATCCTTCTCTCCCAAGGAGCTGGTGGTGCAGAGGGACTGTCTGAGGGCCGTCCGCGAGCGATTCGGCGACTACTACATCACCCCGCTGGAAGAGTGGGCGTTCGTGTATGATTCGGCGGCCGAGAAACTGCGTTCGCAGCTGCGCGTGGAGTCGCTGAAGGGCTATGGAATCGAGGCCCAGCCGCTTGCCATATGCTCCGCCGGTGCACTCATCTACTATCTTGAACAGACGCATCACGAGGGGCTCCGCAACATCTGTGGCGTCTCCCGCATAGACGAAGGCAAGTTCGTGTGGATGGACCGCTTCACCATCCGCAACCTGGAAATCTTCGCGTCGAACGCCGGCCGCGAGGGCGTCAGCCTGGTGGACGTGCTGGACCGCTGCTCTTCCCCCATGGGTGCGCGTCTTCTGCGTTCCTGGCTCTCCATGCCCATCATGGACCGCGCCGCCCTGAACGCCCGTTACGACTGCGTGCAGTTCTTCTACGACAACGACGGACCGCTGGATGAGGTGCGGAGGCTGATTTCGGATGTTGGCGACCTCGAGCGCATCCTTTCCCGCGCAGCCACCGGCAAGCTCCTGCCCCGCGAGATGATGCAGCTGAGGCGGTCGCTCCGGCAGATGGAACCCATCAAGGTCCTCTGTTCCGACACCGGCGTGGAGGCCCTGGACAGGCTCCTGAAGGGGATGAAGAACTGCGGCAAACTGCTCGCGCGCATCGAATCCACTATGGCCGAGGATCCCGCCGCGGCCATAGGCAAAGGCCCCGTCATCGCCCCCGGCGTGGACAAGACCCTGGACGAGCTACGCAGCATATCCACCGGCGGCAA
>JAEEGG010008126.1_pt1 | contig 23905 bp, 17 predicted proteins | sample 9134161 | NCBI WGS metagenome assembly JAEEGG01 (sample SAMN16246543, study PRJNA631951) | gut metagenome | biome: gut microbiome; feature: rumen; material: CR-attached | host: Bos | place: Iran: Karaj | collected 2018-10
ACGGCAACGCGCGACAGGTTGGTGCCATATTTGCGGAGAATGTCTTCGGCGACGTATGCGAGGAAATCTTTCATATCACTTCTTCTACCTTATTTATATATACATACCAGAGCCAGCCCTTGACATTAGGCATTCCCATAGAACGCAGCAGTTGCATGTATTCGCGGACCTGCTCATGGTATTCAGTCTGTGGGCGTCCGAACTTAAAATCGACGACGTGGGTCTCGTGTCCGTCAGTCATCACGCGGTCGGGACGACGCTCCAGCATGTTGCCCTGAGCGTCGAGTGTGAGAATGCTACACTCGTTGAACAGCTGCCAGCGGTCGGAGAACCAGTCCTTGATACGTGGACTTTCGAGTCGACGGCGTAACATGCTGGTGACTTTCTCGGCGGTCACTTCATCGTCGTAGAGCACGCCGTCGTGTTGCAATTGTGCCAGCGCGCGTTCGATATCAGCGCTGGTGCGAATGGTCGAGAATACATTATGTAACACACTGCCGATTTTGATATAGCTTAGCTCCTGTTGTTCGTCGTCGCCCTCGATAAAATCACGGCTTTTGTTGCTCTGACGGAATTCGGTCTTGACATCAAAACTCTCGATGGTGACGGACTGGGGAGTGACGGGTTGCAGGAAGACGTTGGCAGTCTTTGTATCCTTTGGCTTCTCGGATTCTACGTAGAGTTCACCATAGGTAAACTCGATGGGCGACTCGTTATCTGCCATTTCCTCCAGTGTGCTGTCGTCGAGATTCAGGTTGGACAATACGGATTCGATGAGTGCCGAACGGCTACCTTTGGAATTTCGACGGCCTAGGACAAAGAGGTTTTTGGAAGCTCGTGTGAAAGCCACGTAGAGCAGATTCAGGTTGTCGACGGTATTCTGAAGATGTTCGTCCAAGTAGTTTGGTTCGTAAATGGTACCCATCATCTGCTTGCCGCTATAGTCGACGGGGACGATGGGGAGGGCATCGAACGGCGACTCCTTGGGCTGGCACCAGAGAATGTCGCTGTGTTCGAGGCGCCAGTCGCAGAAGGGAATGAGGACATGGTCGAATTCCAAACCCTTGCTCTTGTGGATGGAGAGAATGCGGATGCCGTCGGTGGCAGTATTTTGGATGGTCTTGCTGCAAATAGTTTCCTCCCATTCATGGACAAAGGCATCAATGTCGGTGCTGTTGTCGAGCGTGAATTTGTTCAGCTGGTCGTAGAAGGCACAGACGTAGGCGCTTTGCTCTTTCTGACGGTCGAGTTGGAAGATATGAAAGAGACGTTCAGTCAGTTCGTAGAGTGGCAAATGGAGTAGGGTGGCGGTCTGTTGGGTGAAGTCGGGAGGCAGCAGGTCGTCGATAGGACGGTCCTTGATGAACAGCTCGCTTTCGGCAACCGAATTGCCGAGTACGGTGCGCTGGTAGAGTTTGGCGATAGTCGCCTTGGCCAGCTGGTCGTCGGGGTGGGTAAGCACATGGAGTGCCTGAACGAGCAGGCAGACGCTGACGGAGGCATCGAGGCGGAAGGCTTCGTCACTAACGATGCGTATTTGAGGCATGTGCTCGCTGAAATAGTCAGCCACCAAAGGAATGGTGCTGTTAGTTCGCACGAGAATGGCGATATCTTGCGGCTTTGCTCCTTTTTCGAGAAGCATGGACACGGTATCGGTCAGTTGTTGTAGGGTTTCTGCTTGGTAGTCCTTTGCCGGTAACAGTCGGATGTTGACAAAGCCATTCGTCTTCTGCTTTTCCGGAACTTTCTGGGCAACATCGTCATAAGCGTGCTTGAGGAGTTCAGCACCCGATGGATAGTTCTCGCGCTGCGAATTATATTCCTGCAGGGCGGCCTCGATGAAGAAAGTGTTGTTGAACTCAATTATCCGCCGTTCAGAACGGTAGTTCGTGTCCAGTGGACGGATTTCCATCATCGAATCTGCTTGAGGAAATTCTTGGTCGATGGCATTCAAGAGTCGCCAGTCGCCTGAACGCCAACGGTAGATGCTTTGCTTGACGTCACCCACAATGAGATTCTCGGTATCGACGTGACTCATGCATTCCTGCAGGAGAATCTTGAAGTTCTGCCACTGAACGGTCGAAGTATCTTGGAACTCATCAATCATTACGTGCTCCAGTTGAGTGCCAATTTTCTCAAAGATGAACGGGGAGTCGCTGTCTTTAATGAGCGAATGGAGCAGTTGCTGGGTATCGCTGAGTAGAAAGCGGTTGGCCTCGCTGTTCATCTCACGAACCTTCTGTTCAATACTACCTAGCAGACGCAACTGGTTCAGATGTTGCAAGGTCAGGTCGGCAGACTTGTAGAGTTTCCACTGACGGGGCTGCTCGGCTATTGCTTTTTGCAAGATGGGGACGAGCGTGGTGTCTGCTAGGGAATAGATGAAGTCAGCACGGTCGTTTTTCTTGCCACACCATTTGGTAGTGTCTTCAATGCAGTCGGTAACGCGTTTGCCTATGATGCCTTCATCGAATTGGCCGTTTTGAAGTTTGATGAAGAACCCCGCTACACCGGATTTGCCATAAGAGAAATCTTCAGCGGAAAGGTTTTCTTGATGGAGAACATCGAAGAAATGGTCGCCAATTTCCTTCATTCGCTGGAGTGCATCGGAACGAATCTGGCGCATCTGACTCATATAGCTGCTTAGGAAATCTTTTTGGTTAATCAGTTGTTTCAGTTCGTCGCTCTTTTCTTTATAAAAATCGCGGAAGATGGTGCGTCCGAACTGCTTTACCTGTCCGATGATGTTCCATGACCGGTCATCGCTGATAGTCTCCATAATATATTTCAGCAACCATTGCAGCATGACATCGGTATGGGTGAGGGAGTCGATAAGCCTATCGACGGCTTGTTCTTCCACTTGAATATCGTTCAGACCGATGCGAAGGTTAGCTGTCAAGTCTAATTCGCGGGCAAGATTGCGAAGGACACTCTGGAAAAAAGTGTCGATGGTTTCTACACGGAAATAGTTGTAGTTGTGTAGCAACTGGTGAAGAGCTTCGCCTGCACGTTGGCTGACCTGAGACTCGGAAAGACCTGTCGCAGCAACAATGTGTTGCAGGTAATCCGATGAATCGGGCAGCTTTTTCCATATTCCATAAAGCTGGCTGAGGATACGCATCTTCATCTCTTCCGTTGCTTTGTTGGTGAAAGTCACGGCTAAGATGGAACGATAACTCATCGGATTTTTGACGAGTAGCTTGATATATTCTGTTGCCAGCGTAAAAGTCTTTCCGGAACCGGCACTTGCTTTGTAGATAGTTAGTGGTTTTACCATCTTCTGAATATTTCTACGGTGAATTTGCAACCAAATTCTTGGATTTTACCTCCGAGCAGATTGGTGAAGACTGCTGTGGAGAAATAGCGATTGGTCAATCCGTAACCCAGTTCGAAATAGGGTCTGGTGTGCTGTATGGAAAGTGCACTCACATAGAGACGTTCTATTTCAATATATCGCCCAATAAGTGGCAGGTAAGAGAGAAGCAACATTGGTGTATCGAATGATGCATGTCCTCGAACATAATAGTTTGACTGGTTGTACCATGAACTGCTGAGCAACTGGAACTGGCCGGCCCAGTCGTCTTCCCAACCTGTAGGAAGGTTGTTGTCGCGGAAATTTTCGTAGTCAACAAAGTAATTGGAATTACGCTGAGTGTAAAAACCAGCACCACCTCGCAAGTTCAGAATGCGCAAACCGCGTAAGCGTTTTAGATAGGAAGCATCAAACTCCCAACGCTGATAGTCGAGATTAGCACCGAACACACCCTGGATACTTTGTTCGAAGTTGGCAGTCAAAGTTGGTCCATTGCGCCATGGGGTTAGCCTGACAGTCAGTAGGGGAGCGAAGCTTCGGAAATCCCAATCCAATCCAGCTTCCTCCATGAGTTCCGAATTTAAGGACTTACGCCGGTGGAATACCAAGCCTGTCATGATTTCCAGCCAATCGTAGGCGACAACATTATTAACAGCTCGAATATGCATATCCTTGAAATCAGGCATACTGATAGTATCACCCATGATACGATGAAAATCATCTGCCAACGTACTATTCGAGGTGTGGTTGCCGTTGGCCCATGTGATTTGTGCGTAACCATTGCGTTTAGGATTATAGGTCATACGCAGAGGAACTTCGTAGAAAAACTGATTCAGTTTGAAGTTATAACCGAACTGCGGGTTTAGCGTCAAATAGCGGTAAGCATTCCAACTGTATTTGAAACCGAGTTTTAATTTGTAGCTGATACCTCGACTCTTGCTATAACCAAGATAAAGTGGGTTTAGCAAAGGTGAAAAGCGCATGGATACGGCACCGACATCAGAACTGTTGCCATTGATGAGGTTATAGCCAATAATATCCCATCCTAGTGTCTTTAGCCATTCACTTTTATGATGGTGCTCCACCTGAGTTGAGTCCACAGCGGTAGTATCTTTTGATGCATTATGGATGCTGTCATATCGGGCATAGATTTCCTGTTCACGTTGGTTCAGCGGGATGGGTCGTAACTCTTCCATCAAAGTACGGTCTTTCTCGTTGTCGAGTGAGTCAGGGAGCGTTTGTGGGCAATCATAAACTGCTGTAAAATTGGCAGTCACCTGATTTCCTAAGAAATTGAACCTTGCATCAGTAGTACACCGCAAAGGTAGTTTTGACTGCGTATTTTTCGCATTCATTTCAGCCGATACTTTGAAGGCGACCATATCGAACTCGCCTTCAAAATCAACTGACTGCAGTCTGCCTGTATTGACGTCGACAGTAGCGAAGCCTTTTACCAACTGGGTGTTTTTCTTAATGGGTGCAAAGCGGATGACGGCCATGTTATCCTCCACTAACCTTATTTTATAATTATATAAGAAACTGTTTCCCTTGTAAAAGGGTGAGAGAATATGGTCTGGATAAAGTGTGTCGTCATAGAAATCAGGGGTGCTGAATTCTAATAGGATGGGCATTGCTGTGCGCTGTCGAGGAATGGTTCCCCACACGACTTGTCTTTTTACGTCGTATTCATCTACGTCGCGGAACTTCAGTTTGCAATAGGCCTCACCCACATAATGACGGTCGCCCGATGCAATGACATACATCGTAGGCACCAGAAACAATAAGGCGTTGCGTCGATCCATGCCAAAGCTATAACGCATATATACGTTTTGTTCTATTCCATTAACTGGAATAGTAAAGTTTCGCCGGTAGTTCCAGACTCGATTCAATATCAATGAGTCTGTTGAACTGCGGGCCAAACAAAAGCTGGACATGAGTGTCATTATGCCCAGCATCAATATCATTATGCGTAGCTTCTGATTCACGACCCCAAAATTACGAAAAAAAAATGGAGTCACAAAACTTTTAGCCCAAATATTTCATTAAGATGCGTGCATTGCCCGAATCGCGGAGCTTTGCAATGCTCTTTTCGCGAATTTGACGTACACGTTCACGAGTCAAGCCCAGTTGGTCGCCAATCTCTTCAAGGCCTTTTTCGTGGCAACCAATACCGAAACATTCGCGGATGATAGTAATTTCGCGTTCTTTTAATACTTTTTGTAGTACGTTGTTCAATTCAAGTGCCATTGACTCGTGATCAACCTGACGGTCGGTGCGGGAATCATCACCAGAAGCCATCACGTCCAACATACAATTGTCCTCTCCATCCTGGAAAGGAGCATCAATTGATACATGATGACCGTCAGCCATCATAGATTGCGAGATTTTCTCTTCGTCCAGGCTTGTAGCATCACTCAATTCCGAGATGGACGGATGACGCTGGTTCTCCTGCTCAAACTTGTTAATCTCATGATTAATCTTACTCAATGAACCTACTTGGTTGAGAGGCAGGCGGACGATACGACTTTGCTCTGCGATAGCCTGTAGAATGCTTTGGCGAATCCACCATACAGCATATGAAATAAATTTGAAGCCTCGAGTCTCATCGAACTTCTGTGCAGCCTTAATAAGGCCAATGTTACCCTCGTCGATAAGGTCAGTCAGCGTCAATCCCTGATGCTGATACTGCTTAGCGACGGATACTACGAATCGGAGGTTTGCCGTTACCAGTCTGTCCTTGGCACGCTCGCCCTCAGGACCACCCTTACGGATCTTCTGAGCCAGTTCGATTTCTTCATCGATGCTAATCAATGGTGCACGACCGATTTCAACCAGATATTTATCCAGTGCCTCACTCGAACGGTTCGTAATACTCTTCTGAATCTTTAATTGTCTCATCTTAAAAACTTTCTTAAAACGTCTTAATCGCCTGATAATCAGGAACGTGTGCAAAATATTACTTTTAAAAGCGGTGCAAAGTTACGAAAAAAAACGGCTCGTTGTTCTCCAACGGGTCGTTTTTTTACTTAAAAAATATTAAAGAGCTGATTTCTTATTATTCGTCAATTGCTGTTATTTTCTTCTTCAGTTTGTCAACGTAAGCATCGATCGTGGCAACTGCAACGATGTTCATAATGTCTCGTACAGATGCTCCAAAGTCGACGAAGTGGATTGGTTTATTAAGTCCTACTTGTATTGGACCAATGATTTCGGCATCTGCTCCCAGCATCTGCAACATTTTGTATGATGAACGTGCAGATGTGAGGTTGGGGAATACAAGCGTATTCACTTTTTTGCCCTTCAGACGTGTGAATGGATATTGTTCATCACGCAAATCATCGTCGAGAGCAAAACCTAACTGCAGTTCTCCGTCAATGGGAAGATCGGGATAACGCTCCTGCATGTACATTGTGGCATTTTTTACTTTCAGTGCGCCTTCGCTTTGGCTACTACCGAAATTAGAGTGGCTTATCATGCCTACAACAGGCTTTTCATTAAAGAACCTAACGCTTTTGCTTGCTAGTTTCGCGATATCGATAAGAGTCTCTGTATCAGGGTTCTCGTTGACTAGCGTGTCTGCAATGTAGAGTGTACCGCGGGCAGAATTGATGATGTGCATTGCTGCAAAATGCTTGTATTGCGGACGGATGCCAATGACTTCTTTTACAACCTTAATCGTATTCGAGTACTTTGTATAAAGTCCTGTAAGGAATGCGTCAGCCTCACCGGTTTCAACCATCATCATACCGAAATAGTTGCGTTCGAACATCTTATCGTTCGCTTCCTGAAATGTATAACCTTCGCGTTGGCGCTTCTCTGCAAGGATACGGGCATAACGTTCGCGACGCTCTTGTTCACTTGGATGACGCAGGTTGACAATTTCAATACCCTCGATATTCAAATCGAGTTTCTTGGCAAGTTTAGCAATGTACTCGTCATTACCCAGTAGAATAGGATGACAAATGCCTTCAGCCTTGGCTTGAACAGCAGCTTTTAGCATGGTAGGATGAACAGCTTCTGCGAATACCACTCTTTGTGGATGGTTGGCTGCTGTGGCATAGAGCTGTTGGGTAAGCTTTGTCTCCTGACCCAGCAAAATGCTAAGCGATTTTTTGTATTCTTCCCAATTGGTAATCTTTTTGCGTGCGACACCGCTGTCTATTGCAGCTTTAGCTACAGCTGCTGATACTTCAGTAATCAGTCGTGGATCAACGGGTTTCGGGATAAAGTAATCACGACCGAAACTAAGGTTATTGACCTTATACACGTCATTTACAACATCGGGCACGGGCTGTTTGGCTAAATCGGCAATGGCATGAACGGCGGCTAACTTCATTTCTTCGTTGATGGCTGTGGCATGAACGTCCAATGCACCGCGGAAGATATATGGGAAACCTATGACATTGTTGATTTGGTTCGGATAGTCCGTACGCCCTGTTGACATCAGCACATCAGGACGTGCATCCATGGCGTCTTCATAGGATATTTCAGGAACAGGATTGGCCAATGCAAAAATGACAGGGTCTTTGGCCATTGACTTCACCATATCTTTTGAAAGCACGTTACCTTTGGATAATCCTACGAAAACATCAGCGTCTTTAATTGCTTCTTCCAGTGTGTGAATGTCCTTACGGCTAGTAGCAAAGAACCTCTTTTGCTCGTTTAAATCCTGACGTTCAACAGAAATAACGCCCTTTGAGTCGAGCATGACAATGTTTTCCTTTTGGGCACCAATGGCCATATATAATTTAGTACACGAGATAGCTGCAGCACCAGCACCATTGACCACAATACGGACTTTTGCAATGTCTTTTCCTATAACCTCCAATGCATTTTTCAGTCCTGCAGCAGAGATGATGGCGGTACCATGTTGGTCGTCGTGCATCACCGGAATGTCGAGTGTCTTCTTCAAGCGTTCCTCAATATAGAAACACTCAGGAGCCTTGATATCCTCGAGGTTGATACCGCCAAAGGTCGGTGCAATCTTCTCTACTGCCTCACAGAATTTCTCTGGGTCTTTTTCGTCAACTTCGATATCAAAAACGTCTATTCCACCATAAATTTTAAATAGCAGTCCCTTACCCTCCATAACGGGCTTTCCGCTCATTGCACCGATATCACCTAAACCGAGAACGGCTGTTCCGTTGGATATCACTGCCACAAGATTTCCTTTGTCGGTATATCTATAAGCATCATCAGGGTTTTCCTGTATTTCCAAACAAGGGTAAGCCACCCCAGGTGAATAGGCCAGTGACAGGTCTGTTTGTGTACGATACGCTTTAGTTGGTTTTACTTCAATTTTACCAGGCCGGCCTGACTCATGATATTGCAGGGCGGCCTCTTTCGAAATCTTTACCATTTTTTATTATATAAGTTAAGTTGTTTAGAATTCAGTAAACGATAGAGGCATCAGCTGTTTTATACTATCCAGGACATATATACAGCGCTGACCATAAAGAAGTATACGAACGGGATGCTGAAAGCGAGTCTCGGTCTCAATAAGTACCTGTCGGCAGGTACCACAGGGACTAACCGGCTCTTTAGTAAACTCTCCCTCTCTGCTGCGGGCTGCAATGGCCAACATAACGACAGGCTGGTCAGGATATTGTGCACCAGCTGCAAAAATAGCTGAACGCTCAGCGCATATGCCAGCCGGAAAAGCCGCATTTTCCTGATTACACCCAATGTAAGTTGCTCCGTTCTGTAGTTTTAATGCAGCTCCTACATGAAAGAGTGAATAAGGACTGTATGAACGGTTTGTGCCTTCAATGGCTTGTTCAATTAACGAACGCTCTTCGGGTGTCAGTTCATCCATTTGAGCTTCCCAAATACGGGGTTTTACCTCTATTTCCTTCATAATCTTTCAATTTTTGTTGCAAATTTAATTATTTTTCTCTACTTTTGCAAAATAATTCAGATTTTTATTCATGAAACGAACAATATTTTCACTTTTCAGCCTGTTTTTGGTGTTCCAAACGGCTCTTTCGCAGTCAATGTCCTGGAATCAGCGTTATCAGGATTATTTCAATCTATATAAGGATATTGCTATTGAACAAATGCAGAAATATCATATTCCTGCAAGTATTACGTTGGCTCAGGGTGTACTTGAGTCCGGAGCCGGAAGAAGTGAATTGGCCACCAGAGGCAACAATCACTTTGGCATCAAATGTAATGGATGGACGGGGCGTAAAGTTTACCATGACGATGACGAGCGTAACGAATGCTTCCGTGCATACGATAATGTTTATGAGAGTTTCAAAGACCATTCGGTGTTCCTGACTACAAGCAAACGCTATAGCAGTCTTTTCCAACTGAAACTGACTGACTATAAAGGATGGGCAAAAGGGCTGAAGGCCTGTGGTTATGCTACAAGTCCAACTTATGCTACAAAACTGATAGAGATTATTCAGCTCTATAAACTATATCAATATGATACGGCTAAGGAATATGATAAATTCCAAGCCCAGCAGGTTAAGAATGGTGACCTTCGTCAAATCTATTTCTTTAACAAGAACTATTATTTGAAAGCCCGTAAAGGTGATACTTTCCGTAGCATAGCTGAAGAAGTGGACATCTCCTATCGTAAACTTGCTAAATATAACGAACGCAATAAAAATGATAAACTCGAAGAGGGAGAAATTGTTTGGTTGAAGAAGAAACGCAGCAAGGCTCCCAAGGACTACAAGGGGCGCATGCATTATGTTAAGAAAGGTGAGTCAATGTACTCTATCTCACAACTTTACGGAATAAAGTTAAAGAAACTATATAAGTTGAACGACCTTCCTCCGACCTATCAGATTCGGGTAGGTGAAGCATTAAGACTTAGGTAGTCAGTCTTTTAGAAGATTGTTAAGAAAATTATCCAAATCACTGTCGAGATCTTTCATTAGTTCTTCGTCAATGATGACAATGTCGTCATCAACCAGATAGAGTTCTTCTACGTTCTCATGGTCTTCATCTTCCAATACGAAGGAATAGGGTTTCAGGATTGACATTTCCTCAATCTGTTTCTTTTGCTTGTTTAAGACATTTCGAATCACCGTAGCCACATCCTCATAGAATGTGTCTTCCTTGTTGTCAATCCATTGCTCTACGACGCAACGGGTTATTTCCTTGTCGTCATCATCAAATGCCGCCAATTCACCGGATTCCTGGCTGACTCTCAAATGAATGTCTGTCAGTTGATTGGCCTCTTCCATTGGCGGGAATTTGTCAGCTACTTTTCGTAATGCTCGCTCCACTTGTTGAAACGTTTGTTCGTTTGCTTTCATCTTTTTATGCTTTTATCGTCGCAAAAGTAGGAAAAAAAAGCAGAAAATGCAAACGTTTTCGAGTTTTTTTCAAAAAAACTTAAATATTTACATCTTTAATTCATATTTTTGTCGTACCTTTGCATTGCAAACATGAGATTGCAAAACTAATGAGTACTAAAATAAGTCATTCGGGGGTTATAGAACGTGTTGAAAAGGATAGGGTGCAAGTACGCATTGTCCAGACTTCAGCTTGTGCTGCTTGTAAAGTAGCCGGATACTGTAATGCATCAGAGTCAAAAGAAAAGTTGATTGACGTGTTTTGTACCAATAGTGCTGCTTACGAACTGGGGCAGCATGTGGTGGTAAACGCCTCTGGTAGTGTTGCAGCACGGGCCTTATTATGGGGATTCGGACTTCCCTTTATAGTTCTTATTGTTGTGCTGATATTTGTATTGTTGCTGACGTCTAATGAAGGGCTTGCCGCGTTATGTGCTTTGGCTGCTCTTATTCCATACTATTTCGTGTTGTGGCTGATGCGCGATCGAATGCGCCAACAGCTTAACTTTTGGATAGAATAAACATATTAAAACAAATAATAAAAAACTAGTAACTTTATGAATTTCATTTTGATTGCAGTATTAGTGCTGGGCGCCATCGGACTGATTGCCGCCCTCGTGCTGTATGTCTGCTCCAAGAAGTTCTACGTCTACGAAGACCCACGCATTGCTCAGGTTACTGAGCAACTGCCGGGTGCCAACTGTGGTGGATGTGGCTTCGCTGGATGTGGCGGCTTGGCTGATGCCCTTGTTAAGGGTGCCGATGCTGGCAGTCTTGAGGGACTGATGTGTCCTGTGGGCGGACAAGAAGTGATGGGTAAGGTGGCCGACCTTTTAGGAATGGCCATTGCCAACGGTGAACCGATGGTTGCCGTAGTACGTTGTAACGGAACCTGCGAGATGCGTCCGAAGATTGCCGAGTACAGCGGTTTGCGTACCTGTGCTGCCATGAACTCTTGTGGTGCTGGCGAGACGGCTTGCGGATTCGGTTGTCTGGGCTGTGGTGACTGTGTCGCAGCTTGTCAGTTTGATGCCATCCAAATGAATCCTGAAACCGGACTTCCCGAGGTCGATGAAGAGAAGTGTGTGGCTTGTGGCGCTTGCGTCAAGGCTTGCCCACGTCACATCATCGAGCTTCGCAAGAAGGGACCAAAGGGACGCAAGGTGTTTGTGTCATGTGTTAATAAGGACAAGGGGCCTGCAGCCATGAAGGCTTGTAAGGCTGCTTGCATCGGTTGCGGCAAGTGTGAGAAGGAATGCCAGTTTGGTGCCATCACCATTGAGAACAACGTTTCGTACATTGACTTCAACAAGTGCCGTTTATGCCGTAAGTGCGTAGCTGTTTGTCCTACCAAAGCTATCCACGCTGTTAACTTCCCGGCACCCAAACCGAAACCGGAAGCATCAGCTGAAACTAACGAAAAGAAGGAGGAACAAGCATGAAGATAAAGACATTTAGTATTGGTGGTGTACACCCCGAAGAGAACAAACTCACCCATGATGCAGTAACACAGGTTGCTGCCCTGCCTAAACAGGCTATATTCCCATTGGGTCAACATATAGGCGCACCTGCCAAACCCGTTGTCTCCAAGGGTGACAAGGTGAAAGTGGGTACGATGATTGCCGAGGCTGGTGGTTTTGTTTCGGCTCCCATTTATTCATCGGTTAGCGGTACCGTTTTCAAGATTGATACCGCTATCGATGCTACCGGCTATCGCAAGCCCGTTATTATTATTAATGTAGAAGGTGACGAATGGGAAGAAAGCATCGACCGTTCTGACAAGTTGGAATTGGTGAAAGACCATCCTGAACTGACTCCCGAAGAGATCGTGAACCGTGTCAAGGCTGCAGGTGTCGTTGGTATGGGTGGTGCTTGTTTCCCAACCTTTATCAAACTTTGTCCTCCACCAACAGCGAAGGCTGAGTGCGTCATTATCAATGCCGTAGAGTGCGAACCCTACATCACTGCCGATTTCCGTCTGATGATGGAACATGCCGACGAAATTCTTGTGGGTTTGGAACTGCTGATGAAGGGCGCAAAGGTCACCAAAGGCTATATCGGCATTGAGACCAACAAGATGCCCGCCATCGAGCTTTTGACGAAAAAGTGTGCTGAGGTGTTCGGCACCTCAGAATACAGCGTCGAGGTCGTACCCCTGAAACAACGCTATCCGCAGGGCGGTGAGAAACAGCTTGTGGATGCAGTCATCAATCGCCAGGTGCCGGCACCTCCTGCTATTCCTGTCAACGTTGGTGCCATCGTGCAGAACGTAGGAACGGCCTTTGCCGTTTATGAGGCATGTATGAAAAACAAGCCTCTCTTCGAGCGCTATACCACCGTTACGGGTAAGAAGTTAGCTAATCCTAGCAACTTCCTTGTTCGTATGGGTACGCCGATGAAGGATTTGATTGATGCCTGTGGCGGAATGCCCGAGGGCGACAACAAGTTGTTGGCAGGCGGTCCGATGATGGGTAAGGCACTGACGTCTACCGAAGTGCCCATTTGCAAGGGTACCAACTCGGTGACCATCATCTCTGGCGAGGAGGCTTTCCGCAAGGAGCCTAACCCCTGTATCCGCTGTGCCAAGTGCGTCAGCGCTTGTCCGATGGGACTCGAACCCTACTTGTTGGCAAAGCTTGCTGCCGTTCAGAATTGGGAGCGTGCCGAAAATGAAGAAGTCGTCAGCTGTATCGAGTGTGGCTCGTGCCAGTTCACATGTCCAGCTCACCGTCCGCTGCTCGACAACATCCGTCAAGCTAAGGCTACCGTCATGGGAATCATCCGTGCCCGTGCAGCCGCTGCTCAGAAAAAGTAATAAAATAAAAAGGTAAAAAATACAATGGGAAAATTAATTGTATCACTATCGCCTCACGCACACGGGACTGACACCGTTGAGAAAAACATGTACGGGGTCATCATTGCCCTCATACCTGCTTTGCTCGTGTCGTTCTATTTCTTCGGCATTGGCTCGGCCATTGTCTGTGCTACGAGTGTTGCGGCCTGCGTCTTTTTCGAGTGGGCCATCAATAAGTTTATGATGAAGAACGAGCGCACAACCGTTTGCGACGGCTCGGCAATCCTGACTGGTTTGCTGCTCGGTTTCAACCTCCCCAGCAACCTCCCCATCTGGATTATCATTATTGGTGCGCTGTTCGCCATCGGTGTGGCCAAGATGACGTTCGGCGGACTAGGCAATAACCTCTTCAATCCCGCATTGGTGGGACGTGCTGCCCTGTTGGTGGCCTTCCCTGCTCAGATGACTACTTGGCCGAAGGTTGGTCAGCTGACGAGTTATCTCGATGCTGAAACGGGTGCTACACCTCTTTATATTATGAAGGAAGCCATCAAGCACGGCGACGCCTCCATTCTCGACCAGCTGCCTTCGTCGCTCGACCTCCTCATCGGCAATCATCCCGATGGTGCTGGTGCTATGGGTGAGATTTGTGCGTTGGCTCTGCTTTTGGGCCTGGCCTACATGCTTTGGAAGAAGATCATCACATGGCACATCCCCGTCTCGATTATCGGTACGGTTTTCATCCTTGCTGCCCTGATGCATTTGGCCAATCCCGCCTATGCCGACCCGTTCGCAGTCATCCTTTCCGGTGGTCTGATGCTCGGTGCCATCTTCATGGCTACCGACTACGTGACGAGCCCGATGACCGCCAAGGGACAGCTTATCTACGGTGTGGCCATCGGTGTGCTGACCATCGTTATCCGCAACTGGGGAGCCTATCCAGAGGGAATGTCGTTCGCCATTCTTATCATGAACGCCTTTACGCCTCTTATTAACACTTATGTCAAACCAAAACGTTTCGGGGAGGTCGCAAAATGAAGAAACTTGAATCATCTTTAATGAATATGGTGCTGGTACTGACTTTGGTAGCAGTCATCATGGGTGGCATCCTTGCTTACGTGAATCATCTCACCGAGGGCCCCATTGCAGAACAGAAGGAAAAGGCGCTGGCCGACGGCATCAAGGCTGTCATGGCGTGCAACGACCTCAAGGTGGCAAAGACTGACGAGGTGAAGCAGAACGATGCCAAAGGCAAGGAAATGACGTTCACCGTCTATCAGATTCAGGACGCTCAGGGCAACGACCTCGGTGCCGCTGTCGAGAGTACCACGATGGGCTTCGGCGGCAATCTGAAAGTCCTTGTCGGTTTCGACCCCGAAGGCAAGATTCTGGGTTATACACTACTCGAACATGCTGAGACGCCGGGCTTGGGTGCCAAGGCCGACAAATGGTTCCAGAAGGACCAGAAGGGCGACATCATCGGTAAAGATCCTAAGGAGCCGCTGACCGTTTCGAAGGACGGTGGTCAGGTGGATGCCATCACGGCCTCTACCATTACCAGCCGTGCCTTCCTCTTGGCTATCAACAATGCTTACAACGCCTACAAGGCTACGCCCGCTACGGACGGCGAAACTGGTGCAACGAAACAAAATCAGTAATAAACTATGAATTATATAAGTATCATCAAAAATGGTATCGTCAAGGAGAACCCCACGTTCGTCCTGATGCTCGGTATGTGTCCCACGCTGGCCACTACCACCTCTGCCATGAACGGTATGTCGATGGGCTTGGCAACGATGGCCGTGCTCATCTGCACCAACGTTGTGATTTCGTGCCTGAAGAGTGTTACGCCCGACAAGGTGCGCATCCCCGTATTCATCGTGGTTATTGCCGCTTTCGTGACGATGTTGCAGTTGGTCATCAAGGCCTATCTGCCTGACATCGATGCTGCGCTGGGACTATTCATTCCCCTGATTGTCGTAAACTGCATCATCCTCGGACGTGCCGAGGGCTTTGCCAGCAAGAATTCTCCCGTTGCCTCGCTGTTCGACGGCATTGGCATCGGACTGGGCTTTACGCTGGGTCTGACGTTGCTGGGCATCTGCCGCGAGGTGCTGGGCTCCGGTTCCGTCTTCGGCTTCACGCTGTTGCCTGAGACCTACAACATCCTGCTCTTCGTGCTCCCTCCGGGTGCTTTCATCATGCTGGGATTCCTCATTGCGATTGTCAACAAGATAAGGTCGTAATAACGAAATAACGTAATAACGAAATAACGACAACTATGGAATATATTTTGATTTTCATTAGCGCGATATTCGTCAACAATATCATCCTGTCGCAGTTCCTCGGCATCTGTCCGTTCCTCGGTGTGTCGAAGAAGGTCGATACCTCACTCGGTATGTCCGCAGCTGTGGCATTCGTGCTGACATTGGCCACCATCGTTACATGGCTGGTGCAGACCTATGTGCTGGAACCCAACGGACTGCAATATCTGCAGACCATCGCCTTCATCCTCGTCATTGCATCGCTGGTACAGATGGTCGAGATTATCCTCAAGAAGGTGTCGCCCGCACTCTATCAGGCACTAGGCATCTTCCTGCCGCTCATCACCACCAACTGTGCTGTGCTGGGTGTGGCCATCCTCGTCATTCAGAAGGACTACAACTTGATTCAGTCGGTGGTCTATGCCTTCTCGACAGCTATCGGCTTCGGACTGGCACTGACAGTCTTTGCAGGCATGCGCGAACAGCTTGAACTGGTGAAGATTCCCAAGGGCATGCAGGGTATGGCCATCGTCATGCTCTCCGCCGGATTACTGAGCCTTGCCTTCATGGGCTTCTCGGGTGTCGACGGCGGTCTGAAGGTTCTCTTCGGTCTCGACTGATTCCTCTCAGATTATACCATTCTCCGTTTTGGCGGAGTGTGGCGTTCTCTCTTTGAGAGTGTGGCCTTGCAATGCAATCCATTTTACCGGCACTAAACTCAGACTTTACCGCCACTAAAGTCGAGGTTTAGTGCCGGTAAAGTATTTTTTCCACTTTTTCGCATTGTATTTCGGAAAAAATGCGTATATTTGCACCGTATTATCAAAAGTTATCAACCAAAACGGAATAAAATGAATAAACGAGTGAAGAAATGGATTAAGCGCGTGCTACTGTGGGGAATCGGACTGCCCGTGGCACTTATTATTGCGTTGTATGTTACTATTGAATGCTTACCAGATGAGTATGGCGATCGTGCTGCGAACTGGTGTCTATCGTTGTTTATTCCTATTCAAGACTATGATGCGGCAGATAGGGATGCTGCCCTGATATTTGCTCAGACAAAACAAAAAAACTATGAAGCGGCACTCACTCTCTGCGATAGTCTCGAAGGGCGTTCGAAGTTACCAGCGACAACGCTCAATTGCCTGAGGGCATTCTCATATCAGAACATGAACCAACCCAAGTTGGGGGAATTCTATTATAGAAAAGTGCTGGAGTCTTTTACTGGCGATGACTATGAGTTGCTTGATTATGCTACGGCGGGATATCATCTCAGCATGCTGCTAAATGCCAAGAACGACTACGAGGGTGCACTGAAAGTGCTCATGCCCGTCATCGCTACGACCAAAGAACATGAGGCCAATATCTTGATGCCTTATGATAAGGTGTCCACTTTATTAGTGGCGATGGGCAAGAACCTGGTTGCCTTGGGTCGCTTCGACGAGGGCGAGCATCAGTTTCAGGAAGCCATAGAGGCCTACAAACGCAATGCGTCGCGTTACGTCAAGTACGACATCACGGCCAGTGTCGATTTCACCAACGATACCACCTATTACGACGTAAGGCAAGGGATCGCTGCTGTTGCTTCGCAGGCATATCTCAACAAGGGCCTTTACGAACGTGCCGCCACTTGGCTCGAAGTGAGCAAAGAGGCCCTTTCTTATATTCAGGAACATTGCGATTCAGCATGGTATAATTTTGACACTCGGCTCTTCCGCCAGCAACTCACCGAGGCGCGGCTGTTGGCACATCAAGGTAAACTTGAAGAGGCCGAAAAGGTGTTCCGCCAGTGTTATGACAGCAGTCGTGACATGAGTGAAGTGGTAAAGCGTGAATGTGCACATTATCTGCTTGAGACCCACCAATGGCAAGAGGCTATCGACCTGTATCATAGGAGCGACTCGTCAGACACCGACTCTACGCAGATGACCCTCGACGGCATCACCCAAACGCTCGTTCCGCAGTACAATGCTTGGCGCAGTATGGGTAACAACCAGAAGGCAATGGTGATGGCTGACAGTATTACCAGCGTCCTCGACAGTGCCATTGTGCGCTGGCGCAACAGCGACGCCATGGAGCTCGCCACCATCTACGACACGCAAGGCAAGGAGGCACAGATAGCCCAAAAGCAGGCAGCCCTGACGCGACTCTGGTGGATAGCCACGATGGTTGTGCTCGGACTGGTGATTCTGTCGTTCATCATCTATACCATCTACCGCCGCCGCATCACGAAGATGCAGGCCGTGCAGGAACGCATAGAATCGGAGCTGCGCATTGCCCGCGACATCCAGATGTCAATGGTGCCGAGTTTGTTCCCTGAACGTGAAGGACTGGATATGTATGCCTCGATGACCCCTGCCAAGGAGGTTGGCGGCGACCTGTACGGCTATCTGCTGATGGGCGACAAGCTCTACTTAGCCGTTGGCGACGTGTCGGGTAAAGGTGTGCCCGCCTCGCTGTTTATGGCACAAGCCACGCGACTGTTCCTGACGCTGGCAAAGCAGGGCATGATGCCAGCAGAGATTTGCTCGCGCATAAATGATGCCCTCAGTGGCGACGACAACGAGAACGGTATGTTCGTCACCTTCTGGCTTGGATTGGTTGACCTAACGACGGGGCATCTCGACTTCTGCAATGCCGGACATAATCCTCCCGTCATTGGTGGCGGTGAGCATCACGGTGAATTCCTCGATATGATTCCCAATGCACCCATCGGTTTGTGGCCCGGACTGGAATACGAGGGTGAGGAGATTGACACGATCAAGGGCCGTCCGCTGTTCATCTATACAGATGGATTGAATGAAGCCGAGAACCCGCAGAAGGAACAATATGGCGACGACCGCCTGTTGGAATTCCTGCGCAATACGCATTTCGATACCGCCCAGCAGGTTATTGAAGCGCTGAAGGCCGAGGTGGAAACCCACCGCAATGGTGCAGAACCCAATGACGACCTGACAATGATGTGTTTGAAAGTAGAGAGTTTATGATAGAAGTAAGAATAAAGGATAGTGCTTTGCGCGAGGCGGCAGGCGAGGGAATGGATGCCTTCGTAGGCTGTTTTGTGAGTGCGACGAAGGAGGCTATTGGTGGCGAACTGACTGCCGAGACGATGGCAGAATTGAACAGCGACCAAGTGACGCTGTTGGCTTGGGATATATTGCACGAAGAGGTGATGGACGGCGGTTTCGTCCAGTTGATTCACAACGGTTACGGCCCGTTCATCTTTAAGAACCCCTTGGCCAAGGTATTGAAATTATGGGGATTGCGCGAATTGTCCAAGCTGATATATAGCGCGCATACATTATATATAAAATATGGTGAGCAGATAGAACGCGACTGTACGGACGACGAGTTCATGGCGTTGTTCGAGCAGTTTCCCGAGTTCGACGACTTGGACGATACGTTCGTTGAGGAAGAAGAAAACTGGACTGCCGACATTGCTCACTATATCGACGAAAACATCGAACGATTTGCAACGATTGAGACATGAACTTTTGGAGCAGCGAGAGCAAAATCGAACTCGTTCGAATTTTGCCGAGTCGTGACAAAAGTCATGGAATTATAAAATAATGACATGAACAAGGAAGAAGAACTGATCAGGAAGAAGAGTCCTGTCAACATAAAGAATAAGAAGGCCGGTTTCGAGTATTTCTTTATCGAGACCTATACCGCCGGCATCGTACTTACGGGGACGGAAATCAAGAGTATCCGTCTGGGCAAGGCGTCGCTGGTGGATACGTATTGCACCATCATCAACGGCGAGTTGTGGGTGAAGGGCATGAACATTTCTCCCTACTTCTATGGGTCGTACAACAACCACGAGATGAAGCGCGACAGGAAGCTGCTGTTGACGCGCCGCGAGATTCAGAAACTGGCGTCAGCCACGAAGCAGACGGGTTATACCATCGTTCCGTTGCTGGTATTCATCGACAAAAAAGGCCGTGCGAAGATGGACATTGCACTCTGCAAGGGTAAGAAGGAGTTTGACAAGCGCCAGACCCTGAAGGAGAAGGAAGACCGCCGCGAAATGGACCGCGCGATGAAGAAGTATAAGTAAGAAATTTTTGTGGTTCAAAAAGTTTAAGGAGTTTAAGTAGTTCAAGAAATATGAGAAGATTATTGACGATAGTATTGTTGATGTTTGCGCTGGTTGTGTCGGCGCAGCACAAGAGAGAGTTCCGTGGTGCTTGGATTCAGTGCGTGAACGGACAGTTCAAGGGCATGGGTACCGAGGCGATGAAACAGACGCTGACCTATCAGCTGAACGAATTGCAGAAAGACGGCTGTAACGCCATCATCTTCCAGGTGCGCCCAGAGTGTGATGCGCTCTACGAAAGCAGTATCGAGCCGTGGAGCTACTATCTGACTGGCGAACAGGGCACCAAGCCTTATCCCTATTGGGATCCCTTGGCGTGGATGGTCAACGAGTGCCACAAGCGCGGCATGGAGCTGCACGCATGGATTAATCCCTATCGTGCCAAGACGAAAGTGGCGCACAAAAATGCCCGCAACCACGTCGTTGTAGAACATCCCGAGTGGACCTTCCAGTACGACGGTCTGACGCTGTTGGATCCATCTCAGCAAGCCTGCCGCGACTATATCTGCGACGTCGTTCGCGACATTGTGACACGCTATGATGTCGACGGTCTGCACATCGATGACTACTTCTATCCCTATCCCGTGGCAGGCGTAAAAATTCCCGATGATGCACAGTATCGCGCCAACAGCAACGGCATCAACAATCGTGGCGACTGGCGCCGCTATAACGTCAATCTGTTTATCGAACAGCTCTATCGCACTGTTCACGACACCAAGCCGTGGGTAAAGGTTGGCATTTCGCCCTTCGGCATCTATCGCAACCAGAAGAGCGACCCCAACGGCAGCCGCACCAATGGTTTGCAGAACTACGACGACCTCTATGCCGACGTGCTGCTGTGGGATGCCAAAGGTTGGATGGACTATTGTGTGCCTCAGATCTATTGGGAGATTGGTAATCGTGCGGCCGACTACGACGAGCTCATCCATTGGTGGAACAAGCATATCACGAAGAGCGATTTGTACATCGGTGAAGATGTCGAGCGCACCGTGAAATTCTCCGACCCGAAAGACGCCAACAGCCATCAGCAGGCCGCCAAAATGTCGCTCCATCAGCAGCTGCCTCGCGTAAAGGGTACCGTGCTGTGGTATGCAAAGGCCGCCGTCGATAATGTCGGCAATTACGGCACCAACCTGCGTAAGGTCTATTGGCGCACGCCGGCTCTGCAGCCAGTGATGGATCATCTTGACAAGAAGGCGCCCAAGAAGGTTCGCAAGATGAAGCGTTTCAATTTCGATGGCCAAAACGTGTTGATGTGGTTGCCGCCCAAGAGCAAGGACTGGAAAGATGAAGCCACGCGCTATGCCGTCTATCGTTTCGATAAGGGCGAGTCGACGAGTAACCTTGACGGTGCTCACCTGAAGGCCATCACTGCCAATCCTTTCTACGAGGTGCCTGCCAACGAACAGGTGCCGTGTGTGTACATCGTCACAGCCCTCAACCGCTTGCAGAACGAGAGCAAGGGCGTGAAAGCGAAGATAAAGAGGTGAGAGGTGAGTAGTAAGAGGTAAGAGGTGAGATATTAAAAGAGGTCCTATTTCAGGGCCTCTTTTATGTATTTCGGGGTGTAGCCTTTTTTGCTCTTGGCTACGGTCTCGGGAGTTCCTGCCGTAAGGATGGTACCGCCACCGCGACCGCCTTCTGGGCCCATGTCAATAATCCAGTCCGCCAACTTGATGACGTCCAGATTATGCTCGATAATGATCACCGTGTTGCCTTTGTCCACCAGCGTTTGCAGCACGCCCATCAGGATGCGGATGTCTTCGAAGTGCAGGCCTGTAGTAGGTTCATCCAGGATGTACAGCGTCTTGCCTGTGTCCTTCTTCGACAGTTCCGTGGCGAGCTTCACGCGCTGGCTCTCACCGCCCGACAGCGTCGTCGAAGGCTGGCCCAGTTTGATATAGCCCAGTCCGACGTCCTGAATGGTTTTGATTTTCCGCAGAATGTCCGGCACGTTCTCGAAGAACTCGCAGGCTTGGTTGATGGTCATATCCAGCACGTCAGCTATCGACTTGCCCTTGAATCTGACCTCCAGCGTCTCGCGGTTGTAACGTTTTCCATGACATTCTTCGCACGGCACTTGGATGTCGGGCAGGAAGTTCATTTCGATGGTCTTGTAACCATTGCCGCCGCACGTTTCACAGCGACCGCCCTTCACGTTGAACGAGAAGCGGCCCGGCTTGTAGCCGCGAATCTGTGCCTCGGGCAGGTTTACAAACAGGCTGCGGATATCCGAGAACACGCCCGTATAGGTGGCTGGATTCGAACGCGGCGTACGTCCGATGGGACTTTGGTCAACGTTTACCACCTTATCTATATGTTGCAGCCCCTCGATGCTTTCGTAGGGCATCGGTGCCTGTAGCGAACGGTAGAAATGTTTCGATAGGATGGGGTAGAGTGTTTCGTTGACCAGCGTCGACTTGCCCGAACCCGATACGCCTGTCACGACGATGAGCTTGCCTAAGGGGAATTCCGCGGTGACATTCTTCAGGTTGTTGCCCGTGCAGCCGCGGAGCACTAATGATTTGCCGTTGCCCTCGCGGCGGTAGGTCTTGTTGGGGTCGGCAGGCAGAGTAGGGAGGGGGATGCGCATTTTGCCATTCAGGTATTGCGCCGTGATGGTGTCCGTCTTTAGCATCTCGTCGATGGTGCCCTGAAACACCACTTCGCCACCCTTGCGCCCTGCCTTCGGACCGATGTCCACAATATAGTCTGCCTGTCGCATCATGTCTTCGTCGTGTTCTACGACGATCACCGTGTTGCCCAGATCGCGCAGCTCCTTCAGCGACGTGATGAGCCGTTGGTTGTCGCGCTGGTGCAGTCCGATGCTGGGCTCATCGAGAATATATAGCACGTTCACCAGCTGACTGCCTATTTGCGTCGCCAGACGGATGCGCTGACTCTCGCCGCCCGACAGCGATGCCGACTGGCGGTTCAGTGCCAGATAGTCCAGTCCCACATCGAGCAGGAAATCCAGACGCGTGCGTATCTCCTTCAGTATCTCTGCGGCAATCTGCTGCTGCTGGTGGTCCAGGTGCTGTTCACACTCGTCCAACCATGCGCGCAACTCGTTCAGGTCCATCGTTGCCAGTTCGGAGATGTTCTTGTCCCAAATCTTATACGACAGCGCCTCGCGGTTCAGTCGCAGACCGTGACACTCGGGACATTCCCTTTCGGCCAGGAATTGGTCGGCCCATTTCTGTCCGCCCGCCGTGTCGTCGTTCTCCATCACCGAGCGCAGATATTTAACCACACCGTCGAAATCGACGAAGTAGTCGCTCGACGTATGCACCAGTTCCTTGCTGATGCGCACAGGGTCCAGCGTGCCATAGAGTATCTCGTTCATCGCTTCGTCGGGAATGTCCTCAATACGCGTTTTCAGCGTACAGTCATACCCCTGCAGAATGGCGTCAATCTGCCAGAATATCATCTGGTTCTTGTATTTCCCCAACGGTGCGATACCGCCCTCATAGATGGTGTGTTTGCGGTTGGGAATGACCTTGTTGATGTCTATCTCGTTGATATATCCCAGCCCCTTGCAGCGCGGACAAGCCCCTTGCGGAGAATTGAACGAGAAGGTGTTAGGCGCTGGTTCACTGTAGGAGATGCCCGTCGTCGGACACATCAGCCTGCGTGAGAAGTAACGCACCTTCTCCGTGTCGTAATCCATCACCATGATGAGCCCTTCGCCCTGCTTCATGGCAATCTGCACGGTCTTCTTCAGGCGTTCGTCGGCACCTTTTACGGCCATGCGGTCAACGACCACTTCGATGTCGTGATTCCTGTATCGGTCCACCTTCATGCCCTGCGTCAGTTCCTGCAGTTCACCGTCCACACGGATATGCAAATAGCCTTTCTTCCGCATGCTCTCAAACAACTCGCGGTAGTGACCCTTACGCCCCTGCACCAGCGGCGCCAGTATCAGTATCTTCCGACCCTGATAGTCGTTGGTAATCATTTCGATGACCTTCTCCTCCGTGTATTTCACCATCGGCTCGCCGGTCTCATAGCTGTATGCCTTGCCGGCACGCGCAAAGAGCAGACGCAGATAGTCGTACACCTCCGTCGTCGTGCCTACCGTCGAACGCGGGTTCTTGTTCGTTGTCTTCTGCTCGATGCTGATGACGG
>JAEEGG010008130.1_pt1 | contig 23898 bp, 17 predicted proteins | sample 9134161 | NCBI WGS metagenome assembly JAEEGG01 (sample SAMN16246543, study PRJNA631951) | gut metagenome | biome: gut microbiome; feature: rumen; material: CR-attached | host: Bos | place: Iran: Karaj | collected 2018-10
CCGCAAGCTCGACGGAATAGAGTTCCTGGCCCAGGGCACCATCTGGCCCGACATCCTCGAGTCTGAAGCCGGCATCAAGGCGCACCACAACGCCGGCGGCCTGCCCGAAGACATGAAGTTCGAGCTCGTAGAGCCCGTCCGCATCCTCTTCAAAGATGAGGTCCGCATGGTCGGCAAAGCCCTCGGTCTTCCCGACAACATGGTCTTCCGCCAGCCCTTCCCCGGCCCCGGCCTCGGAGTCCGCTGCCCTGGCGCCATCACCCGCGACCGCCTCGAAGCCGTACGCGAATCTGACGCTATCCTCCGTGAGGAATTCGAGAAGAACGGCCTTGAAGGCAAGGTATGGCAGTATTTCACCGTCGTTCCGGATTTCAAGTCTACCGGCATAAAGAATGGCAAGCGCACCTTCGACTGGCCTTGCATCATCCGCGCCATCAACACCACCGACGTGATGGAAGTCACCGTCGAGCATCTGTCCGACGAACTTATCGACCATCTGGTGAAACGCATCACCACCGAAGTCGCCGGCATCAACCGCGTACTCTTCGACTACACCCCGAAACCCCCTGCAACAGTGGAATATGAATAGCAAAAAGGTGACTCTCGCGAGTCACCTTTTTTATTGGCAGGTTTGCTGAAATTTTGCTGAAAGCAACTCTTGCAATAAAAAGCCGAACCCCTTATCCATGAGCGAGATTGTCGGGGTTCGGCTTGCTTATTTTTTGCTGAAAACAGTTTATCTGGCCCTAAGATTTGTAGGATTGGGCTGGCCGCCCTGAGGCCTCTGGCCCTGCTGCCCCTGGGGTCTCTGGCCTTGCGGGGCCTGACCCTGCGGCCGCTGGCCTTGCGGAGCCTGACCGGCAGCAGGAGCCTGGCCGCCGCCCATCGGCCTGCGGAACATTCCGAACGGAGAAGCCATCTGCACAGAGGCCGGCTCGCCGTAGTTTACTTTAAGTGTTTCTTGAGGTCCGAGAAGCGACTTCTTGAGGCCGCCGTCGGTGGCAATGACAATCTTCTGAAGACACATCGCCGGATCCAGCAGCCTGATTTTCAAGGTGTGCTTGCCAGGATTCATCGCATTGAGGGTGGTTTCTTTCTCTATCACGTGGTAAGTCTGAAGACCTGCCAGCTCGCCGCGGTAATCCTCGTTGATATTGACTACAGTCTCACGACCACCGTCGAGGCTAACCGCATAGCGCATTCCAGCGTAGTTGTTGAAGTTCAGGGTAGAGCCGAAGATAGTCTTGACTACAAAAGCACCCGCGCTTGTAGTTTCAAAATCGTATTCCATATACATTCCGTCGCCCGGTGTGGCAGTGTTGGGCCAGGTTGTGACAGTAGAAAGCGTCCTTCCCATATTGGGGATTACTACCCACTCGGCCCCGTCTTCCGCACTGCGGGTGAAATGCTCGGCTTCAATTGACACATATCCGTCCTTTTCCACAAAGGTGAAAGGAAGGGGTTTCTCCGGAGTCTCGACCTTGGCTGTCCTCGGCCGGATGTTCTGCTCGGGCTGTTGCCACATAAAATAACCGATGTGAGTCTGGTCCATCATATGATTCCACTTGCCGCCGCTCATCACGTGATTGTAGTTCCAGGTGAGCACCGAATCCTTGTCATATAGTTTCTGGGCCAGTTCTGCCCATTTGTTGGCCTCTGGGTCACCGACAGCTGCCAGAGCTTTGTTCTTTGCGATGGCGTAGTACATATCATAGAGATTGGCAGTAGCCTGCACCATATAGAGAACCAGCTGGTCGAAAGCGTCCTTGCGGTCCTGCGGCAGCAGGTAATAGAGCTGCAGGGCATCCCTTGACAACTGGTCATATTCCTCTTTCACCCTTTCCCACTCGTTGTATGCAGTGAGACTGAAAGTCTTGTCATCCAGCAGCTCCGGGGTCATTCGACGGTTGAATTTGGTATAGGTGTCGATGATCCTGGCTGCTTCTTCGGCGTATTTTTCGCCGAACTGCTGGGCGCAGAAGGACAGTGTGTGCTTGTGGATGTCTTCTACGGTGAATGACTCAGGGTCCCAGGCGAGACGGAACCAGAAGTCCACAGGGTATTCCATCGGCTTGAAGTCACCTACATTCACGACCCATATCTGGCGCACTCCATAGTTGTAGCAGAGCTGCATCTGTTCCCAAGTGCGCTCCACCTGGGTGATGTTGATCCACTTTGAGTTGCGGGGTGCTCCCACGTAGTCGAAGTGATAGTACATTCCGTAGCCGCCGGAGCGGGGCTTTGCGTCAAGGGCGGGAAGTTTGCGGACATTGCCCCAGTTGTCGTCGCAGAGCATAAGGGTCACGTCGTCAGGAACCCTCATACCCTGGTCGTAGTAGTCCTGGACTTCTTTGTAGAGAGCCCATACCTGCGGAGTTTCAGCCGCAGGACGTTTGGTGACTTTCTCGATGATTTTGCGCTGGTCCTTTATGATATCCTCGAGCAGTTTGGTGTTGGTCTCACGGCTCATAGCCATATCGCCGTCTCCACGCATACCGACTGTAACCACCTTTTCCCAGTCTTTCGCGCGCTCGATGCCTTCAGTCCAGAACTGCTGCAGGACCTTCTTGTTCTTGGTGTAATCCCAGGGACCGGTGCCTCTGCGGGTCCAGTCTTTCTGGTTTTGGGCCATAGGCTCGTGGTGTGAAGTGCTCATCACGATACCCATCTCGTTGGCCAGAGGACCGTTCAGAGGATCGTCGTCGTAAAATGCGCTGTTCCACATTGCAGGCCACATAAAGTTGCCTTTCAGGCGGAGGATGAGCTCGAAAAGCTTCTCATAGAAAAGATGGTTGAAATCGCCGAAGGTCTCTGTAGCCCAGTTGCCGAGAGAAGGCCACTCGTCGTTCAGGAAGATGCCGCGGTATTTCACTTTAGGCTCGCCCATAGTATATACGCCAGGCTTTATGGACACCACCGGATTCTTGACGGCAGGGACGTCGGCCCAGTAATACCAGGGTGATACACCCATCTGCTCGGAAAGTTCGTAGATGCCGTAAGTAGCTCCGCGTTTGTCGCTGCCCGCAATGATCAGTGCTTCACTCACGTTGTCAATGGGATTTGCGGCGACGGTTATTATGAATTTCTCGTTCTTGCCAACCAGCTCTGAGGCCGATATGATGCCTTTATCTATGATCTGACGGATGTATTTGCTGCCTACTGTACCGATGATGACAGTCTTGCCGCCTGTAGGCTCATTTATGAGTGCAGGGGTCTGAGAGGTAACCATAAATGCGTCGTTGCGCAGATTCTCGACTGCACGCAGCACACCTTTGTCTTCCTGACTGTCAACCAGGACCGGAGCTGCTCCCTGCCTGGAAATCCAGTTGAAGCCTTCATTATTGTGGCTGACGAAACTTGTCAGCATCGCAAAAGCAAGAAAAAGAAGTTTCATATTGTAAATATTACTGTTGGTTTGCCGATCGGTAGGACAAATATACAAATAAAAAAAGGTGACTCTTGCGAGCCACCTTTCTTTATATAAAGGTAAGAGAAAATTATCTCTTGTAGCCGGGGTTCTGGTATGCTTCCATTTCCTCTTCGCTCATATCGAGACCGTTGAGCTGGCCTACAGGGATAGGACGGATGTAGTGATGTTTGTCGATTTCACGTTTCCATTCCTTCTCCATAGTGTCACCCTTGTTGTAGTCTTCACCCATCAGGTAGGTAGAAGCCCTTTCAATCCAAGTCTGGGTACGAACGAGGTCATACCAGCGGCGGTACTCAGCGAAGAACTCGCGGCTGTACTCGTCGAGGAGCCAGTTGATGTCGATGGTGGCAGGGATAGCTGCAACCAGCTCGGCGCTGTAGTCACGGCTTACGGGTTTTGCAACGAGTGCTGTACCCTCGGCAACTGAGTGAGTCCACTTACCGGCACGTGCGCGGATGACTGACATCAGCTCGTGAGCTGCTGCCTGTCCGCCTGAAGCACCCTTGATGGCAGCCTCGGCTGCTACGAAGTAGAACTCTGCGAAACGTGCGATGATGTTCGGAGTAGGGTTACCGATATTGGTCTGACCAGGAGCGTTGTCGGTCTTGATGGTACCCTTGTCGGTAGCACCTGTAGTCAACCAGATAGACCTCTTCCAAGGACCTACGAAGTTACGACGGCCGATGTGGTTGTACTCGATAACGTATGCGTTCTCACCTGCCATAGTACCTGCACCGAATGAGTTGGCACCGTTGGCGGCTGCACCGCGGTCTGAAGGATAGCTTACAACACCCTTAGGCTGGTTCGGGATGAACTTCAGGACAGGAGCGTCTTTGGCGAGGACTTCACCCTGTGCACCGTAAACAGTCTTGCCGTAGAAACGGGTCTGGTTCTGTTTGTAAACAGTGTTGAAGGTAACGTCGAGACGAGAGTCGCGCTCATCGTTGAAGATGTTGTAGAATACACCGTGAACGGGAGCCATACGGGCCCAAGGACGGCCGTAACCCTGCTCACCGGCACGGGTGATAGCCTGAGACTTGCCACCAGTGAATTTCTCCTTGCCACCTTCGATAACAACCGGTTTGTCATCGGTAGCGATCTGAAGGTTGGTGTAGTTCGGGTTCATCATCCAGAATGCTGAGTTCTGACCGTCACCACCCTGATATCCGGTAAGTCCGCCGGGGCCGTTGTATTTCTGGCTGTCAGTAGTGTAGTCGGCGAAGAGCACGGCTTCCTTAGAGTAGAGGTTTGAACCTACCCACAGGTCATAGTAAGTATCTTCAAGTCCGTAGATGCTCGGAGCCTTGTTGATACCTTCCATAGCCATATCGTATGCTTTCTGGAAATACTGGGGAGCCTTGGAAGCACTGCGGCCTGCTGCTGCGGGATAAGTGTCGATGCCTTTCGGGTTCTCGTTCCACCAAGCGTAGGTCAGGTAAGCCTTTGCCAGATAGAGACGGGCGGTAGTCTTGGTGACTGCACCTCTCTTACGGGGTGTGTCAGGAAGATTTGCCAATGCATACTCGAGGTCGGGGAAGATGCAGAGTTCATAAACTGAATCAACAGGGGCGCGGCGAGAATAAGTACTCGGGGCTGAGTTGAATTTCAGGTTGCCTGAACCAAGATCCAGCGGAACGCCGCCGAAAGTCTGTGCGAGGTAGAAATAGTCGAATGCGCGGAAGAAACGGGCCTCGGCAAGAAGTGCCGGAGCAACACCGTTGGCTTCACCGTTCTCGATCACACCGTTGGCGGTGTTGATGTTGCGGAAGCACCAGGTCCACATTCCTGAGCAAGGGTTGTCGGAAGCTGACCACTGGGTGTCGTTGACGTTCATATCAGCGATCTTGTGGCCTGAAGTTGCTGACTCGGCCCAGGTGAATTCGTCTGTACCGGCTTCCTGATGGTCGATCATCATTTCGTGGCCGAACAGGTATCTCAGATGCACGTACATGAAGGCAAGACCACCTTCCACGCCATCATCGGTGCTGAAGTAACCGGGCTCGTAGAGTGTCTTGGGGTGCTCCACCAGGATGTCGCTGCAGGAAGCAAGAACAGACACGAGTACTGCTAATGTCGCAAATATTTTAATCTTTTTCATATTCATCAAACAAATTAGAATGACAGGTTGATACCGAGGAGGTAGTTGATAGAGTTAGGAGTGCCTGTTGCACCTACTGCGTATGCACCACCGTTGGTCATAGGACGGATGCCTGTTGCCTTCATAAACGGTGAGTAGATCACGAACGGGTTCTGAACTGTTGCGTAGAGACGGCAGTTGCGAAGACCGATGTTCTTCACAGCCTTGATGTTGGCGAAGTTGTAACCGAGGGTGATGGTGTTGATTACGATGTTGGTTCCGCTGTAGCGTGATGCGCAACCCTGGTGGATCGGAGAGTCGTCGTTCTCAGCAAGTCCGCCGGGAGCGGGCCAGTGGGCGTTCGGAGTCTCGGGAGTCCAGTAATCTACGAGGAGGTTACCACGACGACCAGACAGCTGGTTGGTGTATGAGTAGTGGGTGTTTGAAGTGTAGATACCGCCGATCTGGAAGCCGCCGACTACGTTGAAGTCGAAGCCTTTCCAAGTCATATTGGTATTGAAACCACCCATAAGGATTGCCTCATTGCTCTGGATGATCTTATCTTCATCACCGATCGGACGGGTAGGAAGTCCGTTTGCATCGTAGTCACCAAGATATTTAACCTTGATCATACCTACGTTACCTGATCCCTCGAGGATCTTACGGGCGTCTTCCTCATCCGGCTGGAAGATACCGTCATATACGAAGTCACGGAATGAGTTTACAGGATAACCTACATACCAGTTGTTACCACGGTTCTCAGTCTGTCCTGATGCAAGTTCAACGATCTCATTGTGGTTGTGTGATACGTTCAAGCCGACATTCCAGTTGAAGCCGTCGCCACGGTGCTGTACGAGAGTACCGTTGATGGTGAACTCGATACCGTTGTTCTTGGTCTTACCTACGTTGGCGGTATAGCTGCCTACACCGGCGGTCGGAGGAAGTGCTACGTTCTGCAGCAGGTCGGTGGTGAGCACGTGATAGTACTCGATGGTACCGTTGATGCGGTTGTTGAGGAGAGCATAGTCAAGACCGAAGTTCCAGGTCTCTGAGTACTCCCAACCGAGGTTGGTGTTAGGAAGTGATGATACATAGTAACCGAGCATATAGTCGCTGCCCATATTGTAAGGATATGAACTCAGCTGACCCAGGGTTGCGTATGCGCTGATGGCCTGGTTTGAAGTCTGACCGTAACCGGCGCGGATCTTCAACATATCAACCCAGGCAACATTGTCCATAAAGTCCTCGTTGCTGATGTTCCAACCAACTGATACGGCAGGATAAGTATGCCACTTGCGGCCTTCTGCCAGACGTGAAGAACCATCACCACGTACCATTGCGGTAATCATATACTTGTTGGCGTAGGTGTACATTGCACGACCCATCCAAGACATCAGACCGTAGTCGGTGTAGCTGTGGTTGCTCAAGTTGGGAGTACCCTCGAAGTAGTCCATCTCATAGAACTGCATGTACTCGGCGCCGGCGTGGTTGATAGAGTAGTTACCGCTGTAGTTTTCAGTCTTCTCGACAGAGAACATTGCGGTCAGGCTCAGGGCGTGTACATCGTTGAAGGTACGGTTGAAGGTGAGAAGGTGCTCGAGATCCCAGCTGGTGTTGTTGCTGTGTGAGCGGCTTGCACTTGCCGGGTTGGTCGGGATGTTGCTGAGGACGCCCTGTCCGCGGTATGAACCGCCTTCGGTCAGACGGATGTTGGCACCTGCATTCAAACGGTATTTCAAACCTTTGAGGAAGGGAGCCTCGACCTCCAGGTATGCGCTGTTGTATGCTGAATACCTCTTGGTAATGCTGATGTTCTTGTCAGCCACATCATACATAAGAGCACGGGTCTTGGCGATGTAGTTGTTGTCTTTAGGCATTACGAGGCCTTCGAGACGGGTGTTGCCTGATACGTTGCCCTTGGCAGGGTCGATCCAGGGGTTGATCATAGGAGTCAGGTCGGTCTGTGCACCGCCGGCGTTACCATAGTTCTTGTTGAGACCAAGGTTGGTAGAGAATCCGAAGGTGAAGTATTTGCCGATGCCCTGGTCGAGGCTGGCGCGTACGTTGATACGGTCGAAACCCTCGGTAGGGATATTTGACTCATCTTTATAATAACCCAGACCGAATGAATAGTGGCCGCCGTTGGTGCCGCCGGTAACGGTCAGGTTGTTCTGGATTGAATAACCGGGTTCGTAGTAGATGGCCTGCCAGTCTGTGTCGTACAACTCCCTGTTCTCATCAGGAGTATCGTTGTACTTCTTGGCGAGGTCACGCATAGTGGTGTACTGCTGCGTATTCATAAAAGGATACGGGATCCACTGCTTGTAAGCAGCGTAGCTGTTGAAGCTCACGCGTGCGGGCTGGCCCTGCTGGCCGTGCTCGGTGGTGATCATAATGACACCGTTCGCACCGCGGGAACCGTAGATGGCGGTTGAAGAGGCATCCTTCAGGATGTCGATGCTCTTCACGTCGTCAGTGCTGATATCCTGGAGTGATCCTGAGAAAGGAATACCGTCCAATACGATCAGAGGGTCGTTGCTGGCAGAGAGTGAACGGGTACCACGGATACGGATACGCATCGTCGCACCGGGTGAGTTTGAGGTCTGCCTCATCTCGACACCGGCGATACGGCCCTGGAGGGCTGCGGTGATGTTACCGGCAGGAATCTGCCTGATGACATCCTGGTTCACAGATGAAATGGATCCGGTAACGTCAGAACGTTTGGCGGTACCGTAACCGATAACAACTGTTTCCTCCAGCATCTGCCTGTCCTCTTCCAGAGTGACATTGATGGAAGTGCGGTTGTTCACAGCAACCTCCACGGTCTTGTATCCGATGAAGGAAATCTGCAAAGTCGCGTTGGAAGGAACTGTCAATTGGAATGCTCCGTCGGCGTCGGTGGTGACACCGTTGAGCGTACCTTTCTGAAGAACACTGGCGCCGATAACGGTCTGGCCGTCGGTGTCCTTCACAACTCCTTTAACTATCACGTTCTGTGCGAGAGCGCTCCAAGTGAACGCGCAAAGCACAAAAGCAACTGACAGTAACTTAAAGAAAGTTGACTTTTTGTTGAAGCTGTTTTCCATAAGTAATGCTTTAAGTTAATGATTAAGTTGTTTGTTAATTGATTAATAATTAGGTAAGTATTTTAGTGTTTCGATTTTGTCGTTTCGTTTTTTCTATCTATCTTACAGGTATATAGACTCAAAATCATTATGCAAGTTAGCAAAAATTCAAACATTGGCAAAATTAAATCGAATTATTTGCCGCCGAAGGAAGCGATATTGCGGGCTATACCGTCAACCAGACGCTTTCTTGCCTCGACGCTAGCCCACGCGATATGAGGAGTCAGGCTCAGCCTTTCGGGATGAGACATAGTCAGGAAAGGATGCCCCGGGGGCAGAGGTTCCGAACTGAAGACGTCAAGTCCGGCACCGGCCAGCAGGCCTTCGTCCAGCGCCCTGGCAAGGTCAGCCTCTACGACTATCCCTCCCCTGCCCATATTGAGCAGATATGCCGACCGTTTCATCAGCGAGAGTTCACGGTAGCCTACAAGGCCGTCCGTGCGGGGATTCAGAGGAGCGTGGACGGACACGACGTCGCTGCACACCATAAGTTCATCCAGCGGCAGCGAAGGATAATCCGATGAATGATTCGTCCCTGATGTTGAATAGTAGCACACCTCCATACCGAAAGCTTGCGCCACCCTCGCCACGCGGTTGCCTATCGTGCCCAGGCCTATGATGCCCATCCGCATCCCGTCCAGCTCGTGGAAAGCGATGTCCATACACGTAAAGCACCCGGAAGCGGAATAACGCCCGTCCTTGATGAAACTGTCGTAGTAGCCCCGCCCCTGAATCAGGGTCAGCAGATGCATAAAAGTCGTCTGGACGACGCTCTCGGTGGAGTAGGCCGCTACGTTGCGCACCGGGATTCCGCGTGAGGCGGCGTAGTCCACGTCGATGTTGTTGACACCGGTGGCCGCTTCGCAGATCAGCTTCAGTTTCGGCGCAGCGTCTATCTGAGGCTTGCCAAGCTTGATTTTATTGACAATGAGTACATCGCAGTCAGCTATGCGCTCGGGCACCTTGTCGGGCTGAGTGCTTTCATAGCAGACCAGCTCTCCCAAAGCTGCGATAGGTTCAAGGGAGACATCCTGCCCGAGAGTGGCAGAATCAAGAAATACTATCTTCATCAAAAGGTGCTGCTATTTTTCAGTTCTGAGCAGTTCATCAAAGTATGCAATGGTACGCACGAGGCCTTCCCGCAGAGGGATGGTCGGCTCCCAGCCGAGTATGTCGCGAGCCTTGTCGATGACAGGCCTGCGCTGTGTAGGGTCGTCCGAAGGCAGGGGTTCGTACACAAGTTTGGATTTGGCTCCGGTTAGTTCTATCACAAGTTCCGCAAGTTGCTTGATTGTAAATTCACCGGGGTTACCTATATTGATGGGACCTGTAATATCGTCACCTGTCGCCATCATAGCTATGAAACCTCTTATAAGGTCGTCGCAGTAACAGAAGCTGCGGGTCTGGCTGCCGTCGCCGTAGATGGTGATGTCCTTTCCTTTAAGAGCCTGGACTATAAAGTTCGAAACCACACGGCCGTCGTTGGGGTGCATATTGGGCCCGTAGGTATTGAAAATCCTGACTACTTTTATACGCACGCCGTTCTGGCGATGGTAGTCGAAGAACAGGGTTTCAGCACAACGTTTGCCCTCGTCGTAGCAGGAACGGATGCCGATGGGATTCACGTTGCCCCAGTAGGACTCCGGCTGCGGATGCACCGAAGGGTCGCCGTATACTTCGCTGGTGGAAGCCTGGAGCACCTTCGCGCCCGTCCTCTTTGCCAGGCCGAGCATATTGATGGCTCCCATCACCGACGTCTGGACGGTCTTGATGGGGTCGTACTGATAATGTACGGGAGAGGCGGGGCAAGCGAGATTATATATCTCATCCACCTCAAGGTTGGCCGGCATAGTGATGTCGTGGCGGTAAAGCTCGAAATAAGGGTTGTCCAGCAGTTTTACTATGTTGCGCTTGCTTCCGGTGAAGAAGTTGTCCATACAGATGACTTCGTTCCCTTCCTGGAGAAGTTTTTCACAAAGGTGGGAGCCAAGGAATCCGGCTCCGCCAGTAACCAGAATTTTTTTCATCATTACGTTTTGCTGTAAGCGAAGGTACGAAATTATTATTATTTTTGTGTAATACCATCCGCTTATGTCATATTTCTCAATCATAGTCCCGGTCTACAACAGGCCCGATGAAGTCCGCGGCCTGCTGGAAAGCCTGGCCCTGCAGAGCTGCAAAGATTTCGAGCTGGTCCTCGTAGAGGACGGCTCCGACATTCCCTGCAAGGAAGTAGTCGACAGTTTCGAAGGCAGAATCGATGTCAAATATTTTTACAAGGACAACGCCGGCCGCAGCGCTGCGAGAAATTACGGACTTGAGCGTGCCGGCGGAGAGTATTTCGTATTCTTCGATTCGGACTGCGTCATCCCCCCGGGCTATTTCACCGCCCTCAAAGAAGCCCTCGGCAAGGATTTCACGCCCTGCTTCGGAGGCCCGGACGCCGCAAGCGACGATTTCTCCGACCTGCAGAAAGCCATCAATTTCTCAATGACGTCCTTCCTGACAACCGGAGGCATCCGGGGCGGCAAGGTGCAGATGGAGAAATTCGTGCCCCGCAGTTTCAATATGGGTTTCTCCCGCGAAGTGTGGGAGAAAGTCGGCGGCTTCCGAGAGATGCTGGCCGAAGACCTCGACCTGAGCATACGCATCCGCAAGGCCGGCTATACCGCCAGGCTCATCCGCGAAGCCTTCGTATACCACAAACGCCGCGTCAGCCTCAGGCGCTTCGCCAAGCAGACTTATATGTTCGGCACCGGCCGCGTCGGACTCAAGCTCATCTGGCCTGAATCGCTCAAGGCCGTACACTGCCTGCCCGCACTTTTCCTGCTGGGCTGCATCTTCCTGATAGTCTGCTCATTCTTCAGATGGTGGGCCATTCTGCCCCTGGCGGCATACGTGCTTGCCCTCTGGCTGAGCGCACTCGTCAAGACAAAGAGCCTCAAGATAGCCTGTATGGCTGTGGTGACTTCGTTCATCCAGCTCTGCTGCTACGGCTACGGCTTCATCAAGGCCTATATCTGGGAAGTGCTTCTCGGACACGGCCGCAACGTCAACAAAGAATTGAAAATGAGGAGGGAATCATAGCCTATGCTACTTCAGCTCCAAGACGGAACAGTACTGGTGCCGCTGGAACTGGCGGAACCGGACATCATCGCCGGATACACTATGGACGACCCGGAGAAGAAGCCACACTCGGTCAGCTGGCAGGACGTCGCCGCTTTCCTGGGCTCCTACAACTTCGCCGAGGACGGAGATTTCGAAGTCCTGTGCAAGAACGGCACAAGGCTGATTCCGCTGCAGTTCGGCCGTCCCTGCGACGCCGCTACGGCTGAAAGCGGTCCCTCCGACAAGATCTACGGCTACCGCGCCGACCAGATCGAGACCGACATCGTCGGCAAGCGTATGATCGAGCACCTGTCTGTGGCAGACATCGCAGGCATCAGCGGAAGCTACCGCCTCTCCCCTATAATAAAAGACATCTTATAACTATGGAACGAGTTACCATCATCCCGGCTGAAAACGCCTTCAACAGCTGGATCGATCCCAAGTACATCCCCGAAGGCAATGACAAGTACTCACTTCGCAACACACAGGCCAAGGAGCCTGAAGGAGGCTGGAGGCATCTCTCCCAGAACGAGATGGCCACTCTCATACGCAACAACAACGTAGCCACGGACTGGAATTCCATACTCGTCGGCAACTCCTTCAATCCTGACGTCATCCGCGACAATGTCTTCGTTGGCTTCGTGAGGATGGGCAATATGACCAACGACGTTCTGCAGTACCACGACCTGCGCCTGCCTGTAGGCATTTCGAAAAGCTACATCCACTCCTGCGACCTCGGAGACAACGTAGCCATCCACAACGTAAGATATCTGAGCCACTACATAATCGGCGACAAGTGTATGCTGTTCAACATCGACGAGATGGCCTGCACCGACCACTCCAAGTTCGGCAACGGCATCATCAAGGAAGGTGAGCCCGAAAGCGTGCGGGTATACCTCGAGATAATGAACGAGACAGGCTGCCGCCAGGTATGTCCTTTCGACGGAATGATTGCCGCCGATGCCTACCTCTGGGGCAAATATATCGACGACGCTCCGCTCCAGCAGCGGCTCAAGGAACTCACCCAGGCCCGCTACGACAGCCGCCGCGGCTACTACGGCACAGTCGGCGAAAGGTGCGTCATCAAGAATTCATCCATCATCAAGGATGTCAAGATAGGAGACTGCTGCTACATCAAGGGAGCCAGCAAGATCAAGAACGTGACCATCAACTCCTCCGACAAGGAGCCCACGCAGATCGGCGAGAATGTGATAATGGTGAACGGCATCGTCGGCTTCGGCTGCAACATATTCTACTCCACCACATCCATCCGCTTCATCCTCGGCAGCAACAGCAAGCTTAAATACGGAGCAAGGCTGATCAATTCATTCCTCGGCGACAACTCCACCATCTCTTGCTGCGAGGTGCTCAACAACCTCATCTTCCCCGCCCACGAGCAGCACCACAACAACTCATTCCTGATAGCTTCGCTCATTATGGGGCAGAGCAACATCGCCGCCGGCGCCACCCTCGGCTCGAACCACAACAGCCGTACGCCGGACGGAGAGATAGTTGCCGGAAGAGGTTTCTGGCCCGGCCTGTGCTGCAGCGTCAAACATTCCTGCAAGTTCGCTTCGTTCACGCTGCTCGCCAAGGCAGACTACAACTACGAGATGAACATCCCGCTGCCTTTCGCCCTCATCAGCAACAATTACCAGAACGACTCGCTCGACATCACTCCCGCATTCTGGTGGCAGTACGATATGTACGCCCTGCAGCGCAACACCTGGAAGTTCAACAACCGCGACAGCCGCGTGCGCAAGTTGCAGAACATCGAATTCGACACGTTCGCACCCGACTCGATGGAGGAAGTGATCGCAGCTATGAAGCTCCTGGAAATCCAGACGGCGAAGGCCTGGCTTCACAAAAATGGGGATTTCGAAGAGAAATCATACGAGGAACTCAGGTCGATCGGCCACAAGCTTTTGAACGGCATAAAGGAAGACGTCGACTGCCTCGAAGTCCTCGGCGAGGGTATGGAGCACAGCAAGCGCAAGGTGCGCATCCTCAAGGTGTGGAACGCATACCACGCATACGCAGATATGCTCATCAATTACGCAGTCACCAACGCCCTGACATATCTCGACAAGAACCCTGAGGCCACTCTGACTTCGATTACCGAGAAGTTTGAGAGCGAACGCCGCAGGGTATGGATCAACTTCGGCGGTCAGCTGATGTGCGAGCAGGATGTCGACCAGCTCCGCAAAGACATCACCGACGGAGTGCTTGCCAGCTGGGATGACATCCACAACCGCTACAACGAGATCTGGAAACGCTATCCCGAAGACAAGCTGCGCCACGCATACCTGTCGATGCGCTTCGTGTTCCAGGCCAAACGCATCGGACCCGAAGAGTGGCAGAAAGCGCTCAAGCGCGAAATCGAGATACTGAGATTCATCGAGACCCAGGTTACCGTGTCGAGAGCCAAAGACTACACCAACCCGTTCCGTCAGGCCACTTTCCGCAACGAAGACGAGATGAATGCAGCATACGGTCCCCTCGAGGACAACTCGTTCATCAAGAAAGTTTCGAAAGAGACTCCTGAAAAAATCAGCAAGATAGAAGCCCTACTCGCAACCAATTAGATAATCTTCCAGATAGACGATGTTGCGTGTCGCCTTGTTAAGGTATCCTCCCCAGGGGGATGCCTTCTCGAAGTGCATATTGGACTGGAGAAGCTTCATATCGAACTCCGGGAGCGAGCGGGTGAAACGCCTTCCGAACTGGCGCAGGGCCATAGTGAAATAGCAGGTCAGGTCATATCCCTGGAATGCGTACGCCCCGGGTTCCGTGCTGAACATCGCCCTGTACTTGAACACGAAATCCTTCACCTCCGGCAGCTTGTAATCCACGAAATATCCGAGGCTGAAATGCATATTGACATTCTGGAACGCCTCAAGCTCGATGGTTTCGAAATTCCTCAGGCGGTTGCTGCCGTATCCGACTATGTCATAATCAGTTGAAAGGAGGCTGATATTGCGGATGGCATCGCTTGCGAAGGACTCTTTCTCAGAAGCGATGATTATATGGTTCGTCTTGTTTTCAGAGAGATATGAGCTGCGCAGAGTAACGTCTATGCTGCGCCCCTGCAGGATGCCGTAACTGAAAGTCCTGTAGGGAATTCCGGCTTTGTTCAGGGCGGTCACGACCTGGTTGTAATAGAGAGTGTCGGCGCCGGCGGCAGTCTCGCGGATCACCAGGACATTGTCGTCCGAAGGCGAGCTGTAATTCATAGAGCGGACCATATTTGCCACCTGGCCTTCAGCCGATACGGGAGTATGCACGAGGCTGGGGTTGGCCTCTACAAGCTTCTCGGCCTGCTGGTCCATCGGAGAGATCAGCGGAATGCCGCGCATATTGCAGTAGTCGGCAACTTTGGCGATATCGGCGCTCATCACCGGACCGAGGACGAAATCCCTGTCTGCCAGGAATATATCCGATGCGATGACGCTGACGTCATTATAATCTGAGATATCGAACACCTTAAGGTCGACGTCCGTACCTTCGTTCTTGATGCGCTCGAGGGCAAGCAGGACGCCTGAATAGAAATCGAGGTAGTTGGAGCTTGGCGAACTGCTCTTTGAATTGAAGGGAAGCAGCAGGGCTATCTTAGCCTTGCCTGAGAACGGCTCGTTGAAGAAGTAATCGTCTTCGGGCTGCTGTCCACCATCGTCATTGCCGGCGAACTGGGAATCGTTGTCCACCGTAACGACTGTCGGAATGTCATCGTCATCGCCTGCGGGCGTCTCTGCAAAATCGTCATTGACCTGTCTCTCGACTGCGTTCATATAGTCAGCAGAGGGGATCTTCAGCATCTGGCCGGTCTGGAGGTCCGTCCTGGTAAGGCGGTTGGCCCTGAGGATTGACTCGGGACTTATCTCATATTTTCTTGCGATGGAATAAAGCGTCTCGTACCACTTGACCCTGTGGATGGTGTACGAGTCTGAGGGCTGTGCAGCCGGCGGGTCCTGAGGCTGGACTTGCGCCACTGCAACCTCCTGCTGCGGAGCGGCAGCTGCGTTCTGCGGCTCAGTCTCAATGCTCCCGTGTACGGGAATCAGCAGTTCCATACCTGCCTTGAGTCCGGTCTCCAGAGCAGCCCTGTTGGCCTCATATACCTCCTGCTGGGTTACGTCGTAGGCCCTGCAGATGGAATAAAGCGTCTGTTTGGGAAGGACTTTGTGGACATAGAACCACGTGTCGCCCTTGCGAGTCCTTACTTCAGATATTTCGACGGGAGCCGCCTGATAAGGCGTATCCACCTGTGCATAGTCCAGCACGGGGAACGCCATCATCAATGCCAATATTATCGCAAGTCTTTTCATATATTACAGAGCCAGACGTGACAACATATTGCGTACATTGCCTTCTATCCTGTCCACGACATTGTCGTAGGGCTCCTTGACAAATTTCTTGCCAGTGATATGTTCGTACAATTCAATGTAGCGGTCGGAAATGATGCCGACTCTCTCGGGGGTCATCTCGGGAACCTTCTGACCTTCCTTGCCCTGGAAGCCGTTTTCCATCAGCCACTCACGCACGAACTCCTTCGAAAGCTGACGCTGCGGGAGGCCTTTGTCGAAAAGTTCCTGATAGCTGTCGGCGTAGAAATAACGGGATGAGTCCGGAGTGTGGATCTCGTCGATTAGATAGAGTTCGCCGTCTCTCAGGCCGAATTCATATTTGGTGTCGACAAGGATGAGGCCCCTTGAGGCAGCCACCTCGCAACCCCTCTGGTAGAGGGCGAGGGTTATCTCCTCAAGCTTCTCATAATCACGGCGGGACATAATTCCGCGCGCGATGATTTCCTCGCGGCTTATATCCGCATCGTGCTCGCCTATTTCAGCCTTGGTGGTCGGGGTGATGATAGGCTTCTCGAATTTCTGATGCTCGCGCATACCGTCGGGGATGGGAACCCCGCAGATCTGCCTGGCTCCGGCCTTGTAGCTGCGCCACGAACTGCCGGTGAGGTAGCCTCTGACGATCATTTCGACGGGCAGGCCCTGGCATTTGTAGCCGACGGTGACCATAGGGTCGGGAGAGACTATCTTCCAGTTCTGCACTATATCCTGGGTCAGGTCGAGGAAAGACGATGCAATCTGATTGAGGACCTGTCCTTTATAGGGTATTCCCTCGGGAAGGACCACGTCGAACGCCGATATACGGTCAGTAGCGATCATAACCATATATTTATCGGCGATGGAATAAACGTCCCTCACTTTGCCGACGTACTTGGACGTCTGCTTCGGGAACGCAAACTCAGTACGGGTAAGAGCTTTCATTATTTATTCCTGTTGCGTATGTATTCTTCGTTCAGGCCACGGACTACTTCATTGGTGATGTCAAGACCTCTGTTGCCCTCGATCACAGTATTGCTGGCTGACGAAGAAGTCAGGATGAGAGCGAACTGGTGCTCAGCGTTGTATTTCTCGAGGAAGGTCTTGATGGCGTCGTAAACCTGGTTGTTGAGGACGAATTCCTCTTCCTGAAGTTCGAGCTGCTTGTTGTTGGCCTCGTTCTGGAGGTTTTCCTGACGCCTGAGAAGATTCTGCTGCTGCTGTTCGGCTGCGCTACGTGTCAGAAGTCCTTTGTTGATCTGGTTTTCAAACGACTTGGCATCGCTTTCGAGCTGGCGGCTCTTCTTCTGGAGTTCATCCTGGCTTGCCTGATACTTGGTCTGGAACGCTGACATAAGGTCGTTGTACATATCATAGTTCATCAGCAGAGAGTCGATCTGGATGTACACGATGTCTCCGGCCACTGCAGTCTGTCCGGGAACCGGCTCTGTTTCAACAGGCTTCTTGTTGCCTGCCAGTATAGTCATAACGAGAGCGGCTGCAGAAACGAGCAGAGCGATGCACGCAAGGATGGTGGGTGTCTTTTTCATAGAAAGAATGAGTTGTTTTTATTATTGATATTCGTACTATTTCAATTGTTCAAGGTAGGCCTTCACCGAAGCTTCAAGGCCCATATACAATGCGTCGCAAATAAGCGCGTGACCTATCGAGACTTCGTCAAGCCAGGGGATGCAACCGTGGAAATATCGGAGGTTCTCAAGGCTCAGGTCGTGACCGGCGTTGAGGCCGATGCCGCACTCGCGGGCTGCTATGGCCGCCCTCACATAGGGAGCCACGGCTTTTTCGGGGCTTTCCGGGTACTGGGCAGCATAGCCGAAGGTGTAAAGCTCGACACGGTCGCAGCCGCAGTCGGCAGCGTGCTTTACCATCTCGGGGTCGGGATCTACAAAAATCGAGCAACGGATGCCCTCAGTATGGAACTGGTTGCAGACCGTCCGCAAAAACGCCTTGTGCTCAATGGTATTCCAGCCGGCATTGGAAGTGATGGCGTCGGGGGAATCGGGCACCATCGTCACCTGGGCGGGCTTCACTTTCAGCACCAGGTCGATGAACTCCTCAGTCGGGTTGCCTTCGATGTTGAATTCGGTGGTCAGCACCTGCTTCAGCTCGAAAACGTCGGAATGACGGATATGGCGGCCGTCGGGTCTGGGATGCACGGTAATACCCTGCGCTCCGCACTTCTCACAGAACAGCGCAGCGGACACCACGTTGGGGTTGTCACCGCCGCGGGCATTGCGTATTGTCGCAATTTTGTTGATATTTACGCTTAGATTTGTCATTGTAAACGGCAAATGTAAAAATTTTTAGCAAATTTCTCATTATTTGGTACATTTGAAGCCCCTAATTTGAATTTTGTAGAATAGATGAAAATCGCTCTGTTCAGGCGGGAAGCCTCACACATCGACGAAAAGAAACTGAATTATCTGGCCGGAAGGCTCACCGCCCTCGGCGCGGACATTTTCTACTGCACTTCGGCCGACAGCGGCGAACTTCCTGCCGACACGGACCTGATGCTTTCTCTCGGCGGCGACGGAACCTTCCTGGCCGCAGTGGACTTCCTCAAGGGGAGGCAGATCCCTGTGGCCGGCATCAATTTCGGAAGGCTCGGATTCCTCACGACAGCAAGGGTTGACGAAGGGGACAACGTCTGGATAGAAGACCTGGTCAGCAAGAGGTTCGACATCGAGCCCAGGCTGCTGCTGCAGGCTTCGGGAGTAGAGATGCCCGAGGGCGTCCATCCCTACTGCCTCAACGAGTTTTCGCTGATGCGGCTCGGCCCGTCGATGCTGCAGATCACAGTTTCAATAGACGGCAAGGCTCTCCCTACATACTGGGCCGACGGAGTGCTGGTAGCCACACCGACAGGCAGCACCGCTTATTCCCTGAGCGTCGGCGGTCCGATAGTGGCTCCCACCACTGAATGCCTGATCATCTGTCCTACAGCTCCGCACAACCTCAATGTAAGGCCTATCGTCGTCAGCGCCCGCTCCCGGATCCAAATCAACTTCAGCAGCAAGGACGGCGCCGCCAATATGTCCGTCGACAACCACGGCTTCCAGGTCAGCTCCGGCAGCAGCATCACGCTGTCACAGGCGCCGCACAAAGCCCTGTACGTCACACTCCGGGATATGACTTTCATCGACGCCCTGCGGGACAAACTGATGTGGGGCGATGACATCCGCAATAACAAATAGAATGATTCCGACACACGTATCTATAATAATGGACGGCAACGGCCGCTGGGCCCAGCAGAGACACCTTCCCAGGACCTTCGGTCACAAGGAAGGCGCCGAAAGCGTCCGTGCCTGTCTGGAGGCAGCCATCGAAGCCGGCGTGAAATACCTCAGCCTCTACACCTTTTCCGAAGAGAACTGGAACAGGCCCCAGACCGAAGTCAGCGGCATCAAGTCCCTCTTTCTGACTGTAATGGCCAAGGAGAGGAAAAACCTCAAGGACAACGGCGTCAGATTCCTGGTCCTCGGCAACCGGAGCAGGCTTTCAGCCGACCTGCAGCACGACATCGCCGAGCTTGAAGCTTATACTGCGGACTGCTCTGCGCTGACCCTTATGGTAATGTTCAGCTACAGCGGCAAATGGGACATCGTTCAGGCAGTCAACAGATACCGCGAGGACATTGCGGCTGGCAAGGTCGACGCGTCCCGTCAGATCGACATAGCCGGATATGAGAAATATCTTTCCACCGCCGGAATTCCCGACCCGGACCTGCTGATACGCACCGGCGGAGAATTGCGCATAAGCAATTATATGCTGTGGCAGTGCGCCTACAGCGAATTCTACTTCACCGACGTCCTTTGGCCTGATTTTCGCAAAACCGAGTTCCGAAAAGCTCTGGACTCGTTCGAAAACAGACAGAGAAGGTATGGGGAAATCAATTAATAGTTGTAAATTTGCGCCACATATTCTGCAGATGAAATCACTCAGGTTACTGTTAATAATATTCGCATTACTTCCTTTTGCGGCGGCAGCACAAAACGGTCAGGACATACAGGTGGACTACAACAGCCCCCGCTCCTATGTCGTCGGAGGAGTCACTGTGGAAGGCACGAATTACCTCAACCCCAACCAGATCATAGCACTCTCCGGCCTTGCCGAAGGCCAGACCATAACAGTTCCCGGTGATGACGCTTCTTCAATCGTGAAACGCCTTTGGCAGCAGCGCTATTTCGAAGATGTCGGCTTCTACATCGACTCCCTTTCAGCATCCCGCGACACTGCCTTCTTCAAGATCAAGATCGTCGAGCGTCCGCGAGTTTCACAATGGACATTCACCGGCCTCAAGAAGAGTGAGCAGGACGACCTCAAGGAAGACCTCACACTGCGCAGGGGTACCGAACTCTCAGACTACGTAATCACCAGCTCAGTCGGCGTCATCAAGGATTTCCTCAAGGAGAAAGGCTTCATCAACGCCCGCGTCGACGTGGAGCAGACGAAGGATACCGTCATCAACAATGCCGTCAGGGTCAACTTCGCAGTAACCAAGGGTCCCAAGGTGCGCATCAAAGAGATCAACTACGACGGTGTGACCGGCATCAAGACTTTCACCCTCGACAAATCGATGAAGAAGACCAAGTCCGCAAAGTGGTACAACTTCTTCAGCAGCAAGAAATTCAACGAGAAAGAATACGTCAACGACAAAGCGTCCCTCATCGAGGCTTTCAACGAGAAGGGATACCGCGATGCGAAGATCCTCAAGGATTCAATCTACGTGATGCCTAACGACAGCTCCAAGCTGGGCATCCTCTTCAAGATCGACCAGGGAAAACAATATTACTTCAGGAACATAACCTGGACAGGCAACTCGATTTACAGCGCCTCGGACCTCAGCAATGTACTACAGGTCAAGAAAGGCGACGTATATGACATCGTCACTCTCAACGAACGTCTCTACGGAGGCGGCAAGGACCAGTCAGCCCTGACTGTTTCCAGCCTTTTCAGAGACAACGGATACCTGTTCTTCAACGTCACTCCCGTAGAGACCAATATCGTAGGTGACTCCGTAGATCTCGAAATCAGAATCGTCGAGGGCAAGCAGGCCCGCTTCAACAACGTGATCATCAGCGGCAACAACGTCACCAACGAAAGGGTCATCCGCCGCGCCGTCTACACCCGTCCCGGATACCTCTTCAGCCAGACGAGCTTCGAACGCTCCATCAGGGAGCTCGGCACGATGTCCAACTTCGACCAGGAGAAGATCGTGCAGCAAGGCGTCGGCTGGTCACTCGCGCCTAATGCCATCAACAACACCGTAGATATCACCTACAACGTCGAGGAGAAACCCAACAGCCAGCTGGAGCTTTCCGGCGGCTGGGGTGCAGGTATGTTCGTCGGCACCGTCGGCATCAGTTTCAGCAACTTCTCTACCCGCAATATGCTGGACCTGGACGCCTGGAAGCCCGTACCGCTCGGTGACAACCAGACGCTGGCCTTCCGCTTCCAGACCAACGGTTCGTACTACAGGGCCATTTCAGCCCAGTTCCTCGAGCCCTGGCTGTTCGGCAAGAAGCCTACTTCGCTGAGCCTGTCGACCTATTTCACCAGGCAGACCAATTCATATCTGTCTGCCTACTACCAGATCCTGAACAACGACCAGTTTATGGAAGTCTTCGGTGCATCTGTTTCTCTCGGTAGCCGTCTCAAATGGCCCGACAACTACTTCGTGCTTTACCACACGCTGAGCTGGCAGACATACCACCTTCAGGACTGGAACTACTATTTCATCTTCAAGGACGGTCTGTCCCACAACTTCAACTACACCATAACGCTGGCCCGCAACTCTACCGACCAGACCATTTATCCCCGCCAGGGCTCCGACATCAGCCTGGCCCTCCAGCTCACTCCTCCCTACTCCCTGCTCCGCAAGGACAAGCCTGAAAATTTCAACTACTACACTCTTTCAGACGCGGAACACTACAAGTGGATAGAGTACAACAAGTGGACCCTCAAGGCTGCCAACTACCTCACCCTCGCCGGCAACCTGGTAATGATGACACGCGCGCAGTTCGGATATCTCGGCTATTACAACCGCAACTGGGGTTACTCTCCGTTCGAGGGCTTCCTCGTCGGCGGTGACGGTATGTCCGGCTACAACACATACGGACAGGACATCATCTCGCTGCGCGGTTATTCCAACTACTCCCTTACCCCGTATTCCAACGGCGCCTACAACGGTAACGTCTATGATAAATTCACTGTCGAACTGAGATACCCGATCCTGCTGCAGCCGCAATCTACGATTTTCGCCCTGGCTTTCCTCGAAGGCGGTAACTGCTGGTCGGACATCAAAGATTTCAATCCGTTCCAGATCAAGCGCTCAGCCGGAGTCGGCCTGAGGATCTTCCTCCCGATGATCGGTCTGCTCGGTATCGACTGGGGTTACGGATTTGACACCCAGGATCCAAAAGAAAGAAGTCAGTTCCATTTTATGATTGGACAACAATTCTAAAGTACAACGAACATGAAAAAGATCGCTTTAACTCTATGTTTGGCTTTTGCTGCCTTCATAGGTGCGCAAGCCCAGAATGTATGCTACATCGACACCGAAGAAATCCTCGCCACCGTCCCGGAGTACCAGAAAGTTCAGGACCAGCTCAACAAGCTTGCTGAATCATATCGCACAGCGCTCGAGGAAGAACTCGGAGCCGTAGACAAACTGTACAAGGATTATCAGAACAGGAAAGCTACTCTGTCAGCTTCTGAACGCCAGAGGCTGGAAGATGAAATCATAGCCAAGGAAAAAGCCGTAAAGTCAAAACAGAACACCTATTTCGGCGAAGACGGCGTGATGGCCAACAAATCTGAGGAACTGCTCTCTCCGATCAAGGAGAGGCTCCAGACCGCCATCGACGCAGTGGCCTACAAGTTCAACTGCTCTCTGATCATCGACCTTGCCATCACCACCGGTATCGTCTATCGCGACAGCCGTTTCGACCTTACTGACGAAGTAATTGATTATCTTAAAAAATAACGTAATGAAAAGAATTATCCTCATCTTGTTTTTTGCAGCATTTGTAACCATCGGTGCCAATGCTCAGAAGTTCGGTCACATCAACACAAGCGAGCTTGTCAGCCTGATGGCCGAAACCGATTCAGCAAGGGTCCAGCTCGAAGCTTATCAGAATGAGCTCATCGAGGAGATGGATGCTATGCAGACAGAATACAACCAGAAACTCAACACTTATCAGCAGAAGAGCTCTACCTGGACAGCTGCCATCAAGGAGTCAAAGGAGAACGAACTGAGCGAAATCGTACAGCGTCTCAACCAGTTCCAGCAGACAGCCCAGGAGGATCTTGCCAATATGCAGCAGACTTTGATGATGCCGATCTACCAGAAGGCTCAGGAAGCCATCAACAAAATCGGCAAGGACAACAGCCTCGTCTACATTTTCGACACATCAGCCGGCGCTATCATCTACACTGATGACACTCAGAGTATGAACATCCTCCCCCTGGCCAAGGCTGCCCTCGGAATCCCTGCTGAAAAAGTAGCACCCGCACAACTGCCACAGTAACCAACTAAAACATATGCAACACAAAGTAATCGACATTAAAGATGTTGTTATCCGTTTTGCAGGCGATTCCGGAGACGGAATGCAATTGACGGGAACCTTGTTTGCAGACACCTCTGCCCTCTATGGGAATGAGATTTCGACATTCCCGGATTACCCCGCAGAAATCCGCGCCCCTCACGGCACGATTTCCGGGGTTTCCGGTTTTCAGGTCCATATCGGAAGCGAGGGTGTCAACACTCCGGGAGACTTCTGCGACGTACTCGTAGCGATG
>JAEEGG010008132.1_pt1 | contig 23892 bp, 21 predicted proteins | sample 9134161 | NCBI WGS metagenome assembly JAEEGG01 (sample SAMN16246543, study PRJNA631951) | gut metagenome | biome: gut microbiome; feature: rumen; material: CR-attached | host: Bos | place: Iran: Karaj | collected 2018-10
TGAAAATAACTTAAAGAATATTAATGTTAAGTTCCCTTTAGGTAGATTTGTATGTGTAACAGGTGTATCTGGTTCTGGTAAATCAACATTAGTTAATGAAATATTATATAAATCACTAAGAAATAATATATATAAAGCTAAAGAAAAACCTGGTAAACATAAATCTATAACAGGTATTGATAATATAGATAAAGTAGTATTAATATCTCAAGATCCAATAGGAAGAAGTCCAAGAAGTAATCCTGCGACATATATTGGTGTATTTGATGATATAAGAGATGTATTTGCTTTAACTAAAGAATCTAAGATTAGAGGATATGAAAAAGGTAGATTTTCATTTAATGTTAAAGGTGGAAGATGCGAAGATTGCTGGGGAGATGGAGTTAAGAGAATAGAAATGCATTTCTTACCAGATGTTTATGTACCTTGTGAAGTATGTCATGGTACTAGATATAATAGTGAAACCCTTCAAATTAAATATAAAGGTAAAAATATAGCAGAAGTTCTAGATATGAGAGTAGATGAAGCTCTTACATTCTTTGAAAACTTCCCTAAAATTAAACATAAACTAGAAACACTTCATGATGTAGGACTTGGTTATATTAAACTAGGACAAAGTGCTACTGAACTATCAGGAGGAGAAGCTGCTAGAGTAAAACTTGCTAAAGAACTTCAAAAGAAACCTACTGGTAAATCAGTATTTATATTAGATGAACCATCTACTGGTCTACATATTCATGATATTAAGAAGCTTCTTGAAATATTAAATAGAATAGTTGATAATGGAGATACTGTTATCGTAATTGAACATAATTTAGATATAATTAAAGTAGCAGATCATATCATAGATTTAGGTCCAGAAGGTGGAGATAAAGGCGGTACAGTCATATGTACTGGAACTCCTGAAGATATAATTAAATGTAAGGAAAGCTATACTGGAGAATACCTAAAAAAGATAATGTAAACACCGGGAATGATTGTAAAGAACACTTATATAATATAAATAAAAAAATAAAAAGATATTTTCATAAATATCTTTTTTATTTTTGAATAAAATGTTATAATTAAAACTAGTAAAAAGGTAGGTAAATATGATAAATAGTATTAATTTTTTTGGATTAACAATTCATTTTTATTCTTTATGTATACTACTAGGTATTATAGTAGCCTACATTATAATTAGAAAAGAAGGTCATAATCAAAGACTAGATAAAGATTACATATTTAATGTAGTCTTTTATGGACTAATAATTGGTATATTAGGTGCAAGAATACATTATGTATTATTTAACCTAGATTATTATTTAAGTTATCCAATTGAAATAATAAAAATATGGCATGGAGGATTAGCTATTCATGGTGGAATATTAGCTGCTGCTATATTTTTATATTTTTATTCCACTAAAGTACAAAAGACTTCCTTTTTAAGAAGTTTAGATGTAATACTACCTGGAGTAATAATTGCTCAAGCAATTGGTAGATGGGGCAATTTCTTTAATCAAGAAGCATTTGGTATAGAAGTATCAGAAAAACTATTACATAAACTATTAATACCTGGTTTTGTTATTAAAGACATGTATATAGAAGGAGCATATCATTTACCTACTTTTTATATAGAAAGTATATTATGTTTAATAGGATTTTTAATAATAATATTTATTAGAACTAGATTAAATAATAGAGTAGGTTATGTAAGTTCGTTTTATTTAATATGGTATGGAATAGTAAGATTTATAGTAGAATTATTTAGAACTGATTCTTTAAAGTTATTTAATATTAAAATAGCATGTGTTATTTCAGTAATATTTGTAATTCTAGGTATAGTATTATTTTTCTACACTACATTTAAAAAGAATATAAGATATAGGAGGACTATGGTATGACATTTTCATATAAGATTAAAGAAGAAATATCTAAATTAGAATGTTCTAAAATAGAATCTATTTCAGAATTATCTGGTATTTTATGTACTTCATCTGATTTAAAATTATATTCTATTAAAGTTCAAACAGAAAATATTAATGCCGCCAACAGGATCTTTGATATTATTCAAAGTACTTATTCGGTAACAAGTAATATAGCTGTTAAAAAGAATTATAATTTTAAAAAGAATGAAATGTATGTAATTGAAGTTAAAAAAGATGTTCCAGAGATTTTAAAAGATCTTGGTTTAATAAGTGATAATGGATTTAAAATTAGTAATTATCCTACATCTGAAATAGTAGATGATGAAGAATTAAAAGCAGCATTTATTAGAGGGTGCTTCTTAATAGGAGGATCAGTTAATGACCCTAAAACATCTAGATACCACTTAGAGTTTATTATTAATAATGAAGAATTTGCTAATTTTTTAAGAGATATACTTAATTCTTATGATTTAAATGCTAAAACATTAAGAAGATCAAAAGGATACATGGTTTATATTAAAGAATCAGAAAAAATAAGTGATGTTCTTAGAATTATTAAAGCTTATAATGCAGTATTATATTTTGAAGATATTAGAGTTTTAAGAGAAAAACAAAATATGAATAATAGAATTAATAACTGTGAACAAGCTAATATCGAAAAATCTATGGCATCATCTAATAAGCAAATAGAAGATATTAATTTTATTAAAGTAGAAGATGCATATGATTTACTTGATGATAAGGTGAAAAAGGTAGCTGATTATAGAGTTAAATATCCTGAAAGTTCTTTAATAGAACTTAGTAATATTATTTCAGTTGAAACTGGTGAAAAAATTACTAAGTCATGTGTTAATCATAGACTTCGTAAGATAAGAGAACTTGCTGAAAAGTTAAGAGAGAAAAAGTAGGTGAGTTTTTATGGATAAAAAGGAATTTAGAACATTAGATGAACAAGTAGATATTCTTAGAAAAAAAGGATTAACTATAAATAATGTAGAACAAACAAAAGAAACTCTTTTAAGAGAAAATTATTTCTTTTTAAATGGGTATAGGAATATTCTTTATACTAAGGATAGAAAATTTATTAAAGGTACAACATTCGAAGAATTATACTCTGTATTCTTATTTGATAGAACATTTAGAAATATTTTATTTAAGAATTTATTAATAATAGAAAATAATATTAAAAGTATTATTAGTTATCAATTAAGTAAAAAGTATGGTTATAAAGAAACAGATTATTTAAGACCATCTAACTTTAACCAAAATTATACAGACAGTAGAAGAGTTATAGATGTAATAAATAAAATGAAAAGACAAATTAGAATTAATGGAGATAAACATACAGCGACATTACACTATATATCAAAGTATGGTTATATTCCATTATGGATTTTAGTTAAAGTATTATCATTTGGATTAATAAATGAATTATATGGAATACTTAAAGAAGAAGATAAAAAAGAAATAGCAGATATTTATGGTTTAGATCCTGAAACATTAAAGATATATTTAAGTTTATTATCTAATTATAGAAATTTATGTGCTCATGAAGATATAGTTTATGAGCATAAAACACAGGTTAGTATACCTGATACAAAGTATCATGCATTATTAAATATACCAAAAGTTGAAGGGGACTATATCTATGGTAAAAAGGATATATTTGCTGTTGTAATAATATTTAAAATAATGCTTTCAAAAAGTAAGTTTTCAGATTTCATGGATGAAGTTAATAGGGCTATAAAAGTATTTGACAAGAATGTTGGAATAATAGAGAATGACGTATTGCTTGAAAGAATGGGGTTTCCAAGTAATTATGAAGATATTTTATAGGAGGATTATATGAACACTAAGAAAACAATTTTAATATGTTTTATATTTTTTGTTGTAACAGTTATTACATCTGTTACCGCAGTAATTTTATATGTTAGATTCTATCCATTAGAAGCTAAAACAATTACTGAAACTATAAATAGAACTGAGACTACTGAGACTGCTATTAGTAACTCAATTGAACAAGTATTTGATGCTGTAGTTACTGTTAGAAGTTATTATAATGGACAAACAATAGGTACTGGTTCTGGTTTTGTATATAAATTAGAAAATAAAGGGTATATACTAACTAATAACCATGTTATATCATCTGCTACTAATGTAGATGTTATTCTTCAATCAGGAGAAGTAGTAGAAGCAGAGATTCTAGGTAAAGATGAATACTCTGATTTAGCAGTATTATCTATTGCAAAAGATAAGGTACTTAAAGTTGCATCTTTAGGAGATAGTGATAATATATATTTAGGAGAAACAGTATTTACTGTTGGTAGTCCAATGGGAGAAGATTATTCTGGATCTGTTACTAAAGGTATTGTGTCTGCTAAAGAAAGAACAGTAGAAACTGATAGTATAGTAACTAAAGTAATTCAAACTGATGCTGCAATTAACCCAGGTAATAGTGGTGGACCACTTGTTAGTTTATCTGGTGAAGTAATAGGTATTACTTCAATGAAACTATCAGATAGAGATATTGAAGGTATGGGATTTGCTATTCCTATAAATGAAGCAAAAACATATGCTACATATTTAGAAAAAGGTAAAAAAGTATCTAGACCATATTTAGGAGTATCATTTATTGATGTAAATGATAAATATAAATTATATTATTATAGAATTAATGTAGATAGAAATATTACTGAAGGTTTAGTAGTAGCTTCTATTGAAAAGAATTCTAATTTAGCTAAAGCAGGAATAGAAGTAGGAGATATTATTTTAAAATTAAATGATGATAAAATAACTAGTATTTCTAAATTAAGATATTATTTATATCAATATAATATTGGCGATGAAGTAAAGATTACTTACTATAGAAATGGTAAAGAATATACTGCAAAAGTAGTATTGGAGGGAAATTAATATGAAGAGAAAAAAAGTTGGAAAAGTAATAGCAATTGTATTAATTATATTATTAGTTGCTTTTGCAGGTTATCTATCTTATAGTTATTTTATAGGTATTACACCAGAAGATAAGTTAGAAAAGAAACTAAATAAAATGACTAAATCATTCTATGAGGACTATTATTATGATATAGTAGCAGACGAACAAGGAAATGAAGATAATATAGCAGTATATCTATCTAAATATGCAGAAAAAGGGTTAAAAATCAGTTTTGATAGTCTAAAGGCATACTATGATAATATTGGTGGAATGAATTATACTGAGTTTAAAGATTGTGATGAAAATAAAACAATAGTTACAATTTATCCAAAATCACCATATACTAAAACTGATTATAGTTTAAAAGTAAAGTTATCTTGTAAATTAAAATAAGAAAAATAATGTTGAAAAAGGACAAATAATATGATATTATTTATTTGTCCTTGTTATTTAGGGGATTAGTTAAATGGTATAATAATGGTCTCCAAAACCACTGTTGGGAGTTCGATTCTCTCATCCCCTGCCATGAGATTATTAAGTAGCTTAGGCTACTTTTTTTATGTTATACTATTGATAGAGGTTATAACTATGAGAACAATTATTACAAATGATTATAATTTAAAAGAAGAAGATATAACTGAAGTAGTTAGAAGGGTAAAACTATTAATTATTAATAGTAATAATGAAATATTACTTGGGTATTCTCATAATGAGTATCAATTTCCAGGTGGTCATGTTGAAGAGGGAGAAGACTTAGTAACTACTATTAATAGAGAATTAAAAGAAGAAACAGGCATAGAGTTAAATATAGATAGTATTGAACCATTTGTTTGTTCCATTGGTTACTACAAGGATTGGCCTGAAATAGGTAAAAATGGGAAAATAGAAATCTATTATTACAGGATTATGACAGATGAAAAGCCTAATTTATCTAATACAAGTTATACTCAAACTGAATTAGATGGTAATTTTAAATTGAGATATATACCTCAAGATAAAGTAGAGGAAGAACTAACAAATAATGTTAATAACTATGGCGATAAACATGGAATAGCAAAAGAAATGTTAAATGTCTTTAAAATATAAAAACACTAACAATAGTTAGTGTTTTTTATTTTTTATATAAGCTATTATTGTAGAAATAACTGTTATTGATTCAAATATAATTGCTGAATAAGATTTAAATATTATTGCGTATACAAGCCAACATCCAGCAGATATAATACCTACTAATCTAATTATATTTTCATTATCACTTAAGAATGATATAAATGATACTATACATGCTATTACAGGAAATATAGAATATATATTTTCGTATGAGAAATAAGACATTATTATTAGCAAAGGTATTAATAGTATTACCATTATAGTCTTTTTCTTTTTATCATTAGATAAGAAGTATAAAAGTATTAATGAAATAAAACCAATAATATTACATATAGTTCCTGCTTTAGCTTCTAATAAATAGTAATGTGTAGTAAATCCTATATAAGCTAATATTTGTATAAATAATATTTGTTTTTTCTCTTTTCTAAAGAAACTAAATGCAAGTAATGAATAACCTATAGCTCCTAGTATCTGAGATATAATAAATTTCATATATATTCACCTAGTATTAATTATATCATAAGATATGTTATAATTAAATTGGTGATTAATTATGAAATTAATTGAAAACATAGATTTATGGAATGAGACAGAAGTAAATTATCAGGATTGTTTTAATGGTGCATTTACTGATGGATTTAATGGAGATAATATTCCCTTTGATTCTTTTAAAATAGTTAAAAATTGTAATTGTAATATTATTTCATTTCCTAAAATAAGATTAAATAATAAACATAAGGCTATTGTATTTTATAAGAATGGAGAACCAGTTAGATTACTAGTAGCTAATAAAGATACCAATATAGAAGAGCGTATTAATGATGCTCTTAAGCAAGTACATAATGGTGAATTATTAGTAAACTTGTTTAATAGATTAAATATTACTTCTACTACTGTTGATTTAAAAGAAGAACCAAGAGGTAGAACTAATATAGAACCAGAAGCAGAAATAGGTTCTGCTAATAGATCTAATTTACTTAAAAGTATGCTTAAGGGTAGTTGGACCGAAGATGAATCTGATATAGGTTATGAAAAAGAAGATGAAGAGAATAAAAAAATATTACTTCCAAAAGATCAAAGAATACTATATTTATTAGCAACAGATACAGAATATTTTAGAATTGATCATAGATTTGCTTTTAAAGATAGTATGAGTGATATAGTAATACCAGTTCAAAAAAATTTTAAACGATAGATTTGATATATTAATAAATGATAATATTATTTTCACATACTTTTGAAAAAGTACAAATAAAAACACTAACAATTGTTAGTGTTTTTATATACTTTACTTCCTGTTCCTTTATTTTCAGGAACAATACTATCAACAAATTGTTTCGCTTTATCTTTTAATTCATCTAAAGTACCATCATTTAATATAGTATAGTCATAATTATATTCATTTACTTTAGCATCTGAACTATTAGTTGTAATTATAGGAACATTAGGATTAGTAACTAATAATGTACTAGCTCCTAATAACCCTTTTGCTTTATCTATTTCTTCAGCTTCTCTTATATGTACAAACATTAATTCATCATCAGATTCTTTAAATTCTTCAGCTTTAGCTACTATATATTTTGTAGGAGCATCATTATACTCAATACTTAATTGTTTTAGATCTACTAATAGTTTTCTAGATTTATCATCTTTAGTTCCGTCCCAACCCACTAATACTTTAGCAGCCTCTTTAACTTTATCTACAGCAGACACATTTAATACTTTCCTAAATTCACTACAATACTCTACAAAAGTATCTTTTCCTGCTCCTCCAGAACCATTAATAATTATAATTTTTTTATCCATAAATAACCTCCCATATTTCTAAATTAATTATATCATAATATTTTTATGTATTGATTATAGATTTACTTTTTGTGTATAATACGTGTAGGTGATGAATATGTTTAATAATAATATTAACCTTAATTTATATAAGGTTTTCTATGATGTAGCTAAATATGGAAGTTTCTCTAAAGCAGCAGAGTTTACATATACTACACAGTCTGCTATATCCAAATCTATTAAAAAATTAGAAGAAGATTTAGAAACTACATTATTTTATCGTAAACCTCATGGTGTAGAATTAACTGAAAGTGGAAGAGAACTACTTTATTATGTGGAAAAGTCCTATGGTAATCTTTTAACAGCAGAAAGAGTTATGTTAGAGGGTAAAAACTTAGAAAGAGGTAAACTAACTATTGGACTTCCATCTTATATATCTTCATTTTTCTTTTTTGATAAGATAGTAGATTTTAATAAGAAGTATCCTAATATAGAAATAACTTTAATAAATGGGCCTCATGCTTATTTATTAGATTTATTAGATAAACATCAAGTAGACTTTGTAGTATATTCTTCTATTGATGTAGATGATAAAGAATTAGAGGTTGTTAAATTATACACAGTAAAATATTCATTCTTCTGTAAAAAAGAAAAATATGAAGAATATAAGAATATTAAATCAGTTAAAGATTTAATAGATATACCTCTAGTATTACCAATACCTAGTACTAATAATAGAAAATATTTAGATCAAGTATTTATTAAGAGTGGTGTATATCCTAAAAAGACTATAAATATTCATACTAGTGAAGGTATATTAACTGGTGTAAAAAATGATATGGGTATAGGATATATTATTTCAGATATTATTAAGAATGATGATAATTATAGATTAATAAATGTTAAAGAAAAGTTAAGAGAAGAAGATATAGTTCTTATATATAATAGAAGATTCTTAACTAATGCTCCTTTAAGATTTATAAAAGAAAATATAAATATAGATATAAAATGATATTCCTGTATGGAATAACTGATATGTATAAAAACTGCTTTTCAACATAGCAGTTTTTTTATATAATTCTAATTAAAGGAGGGAATAATATGGTTGATTTAAAGAAACTTCAAAAAGAAGTATATCAAAATAAAGTTAATCATGGATTTAATACTACAGATATTAGTTATGAATTTTGTTTAGCTTATGGTGAAGTAGGAGAAGCTTATATGGCATGGCTTAAGAAAAAAGATGATATAGGAGAAGAATTAGCAGATGTAGTTATTTATATGATGGGTATAGCAGAAATCTTAAATATTAATTTAGAGGAAGAATTACAAAAAAAGATAATTAAGAATTCAAAAAGGAAATATATTAATGTAAATGGAGTATTAGTTAAGGGGGAAGAAAATGAATAAAATAGAGTTATATAAAAAGTTAAGTAAAGAATCTATAGATTCTTTAGAATTATTAGAAGTAAGAAAAGAAGTATCTGAGGGTAATAAAGATCCAAGAATATTAAATACATCAAAGTATTTAAAAATATTAGATAATTTTGATATTAGCGAAATAGTTAATAATATAGAAATATTTGATGAAGAAGAACTAAAATATTTAAAAGGTATATTAAGATATTCTGTTAATAATAAAGCTATGTGTTATAAAGGTATTATAGATTTATCGTTACCATTAGATTTATCAGAAGAGGAACTTAGAAAAATGCTATCTAAATATAGTATTACAGAGTTATTACTTTTATCAGATGTTCTAGTATATGTTCAAGATGAAGATTTAACAGTTTTATATAAAGTATATAATGAAGTATTTAATACTAAAACAAAGAAAAATATAGAAGAATTAGATAGATTTCCATATGAAAGACATAGTATTGTAGATATAATGAAAAAGAATAATAAATTAAGTGATAAAGAAATAACATATCTTCATAAATTAGTTGATGATGTTAATAATTATTTAAGTAGTATAGATGAAGATGAATATAGCGTAAATAATGATAGTTTTAATATACATGATTATCCATTTATTGAAGTTCAATATATGAAAAAAGTATTATCTGAGGATATTAAAGATAGAAAAGATGAAATAACAAAAAAATTAAAACACTAACATAAGTTAGTGTTTTTATATTTCATATACAGTATTTTTTTGTTTCCTATTAAAAGTAAGTTTTTTAGGAGTTCCGGTAGTTACATCTCCTGGCTTAAAACTATCAAATTTTTTTCTACTAGATATAGCAAATATGTTTTGTGTTGGTGTATAGAAAAAATGTTTATTATCAGTTTTTCCACTATATATTAATTCAGTAGTTTTACCTATATTATTTAATAATATACTTCGGTTATTTTTCTTTATTTCTCTTATTAGGAATTTAGTATGTTCTCTTTTTTCTTTATCAGGTAATTGCTCTAATTTAGAAGATGGTAAATAAGAAAAATCAACATATTCACATACACCATTAGTAATAATTCCTCTTTTAGTAACATAATCTAGAGTCTTTTCTACATCTTCCATAGTTTCAGTTGGGAAACCAGTCATAAGAATTGTATTAATACTTTTATTTGCTTCTAATATCTTTTTAACATAGTAATCATATTCTTCTAATGTATAACCTCTTCCCATTAATTTAAGTAATCTATCACTAGCAGTCTCTAATTGTAATCTAGCACCTTTTACTTTAGGATTATACATTAATTCATATAATAATTCTTCATACATATCTTTAGCAACTAATTCATCAACGAAGATTATTTCTAAACCATCTTCTCTTGATATATCATGTATTAATCTATGTAATACCTTTTCATTATATAAATCTATTCCATATATTGTTAGATTTAATCCACTTAAATGTAATACTTTTGTACCTAATCTAATCATTTTTCTAAAGTAATTTAATACTTCTTCATATGGCATAGATGAAACAGTATTATCCATGTATTGATATTTACAAAAAGTACATTTATTATTACAACCTTCTTCTAACATATATTGAATAGCAGTACTATTATTATCTAAACTAAATGTTCTACTTTCTATTCTGTCTTCTACCGTTAATAATTCATTAGATTTATTTATATCATTTGCAATTTCTATATACCATTCTTTATCTTTAATGAATTTTAATCTAGGATTATACATAAAATCTTCAAATAAATGAGATTGATCTTTAACAAGACATCCTACAACATATACTTTTATATCATGTTTCCTAGTATAATTATCAAAGAATTGAACACGTTCTAAAGCTTCATCTATAGATTTACTTAAGCCGCCGCAAGTAACTATTATTACAGCATCTGCTTCTTCTATAGTTTTTGCTGCAGTTAATTCACCAACATTGATTTTTTTTAAAGTAGAATCTATTAGTGCTCTTTCTTTTACACATCCACCATTTAATATTCCTATCTTCATAGTAACTCCCCTTAATTGCGTTATATAATACTAGATATAGTAATTAAAGTCAAATGAAAAACACTAACAATAGTTAGTGTTTATTTCTTTTCTACTATATATATTGTATTCTTTTCAAAGAATCCAAATGCAAATCCTAATTCTAGGAATATAGGCATTTTTTCATATGATTCAAATGAAGTTCTATTAATAAATTCTTTAATAGAAATATCTTCTACATATCCATATGGATTTGCTATAGTAATTTTATCATTTTGTATATCTAATCCTGTAATTAATGAATAGTGAAGTGTCCATTCATCTTCATATTTAGCGGCCCATTCAACTGGTACTGGTATTCCATTAGATAAACTAGTATATACTTTATCTATTAAATCTTTATTACTTAAATATTTATACATTGTAGTTTTATATTCAGGAAATTGTTTATTCATTTCTTTTTCAAATGCTTTTCCTGTTGATGTAACTACTTTTCCATAATTATCATATAAAGATTTTTCTGTAATATTACCATTATTCCATTTAGAAAACATCTCTATAACAGCATATCCACAAGATACATCTTGTTTAAATGTATTAACATTTTCTACTTTTACTGGATTTCTATATTTATCATTTTTATATATAGAACTATAATCATCTAATATTTTATTTGTTTTATATTTTAATATTCCAAATGCTACACCCATTACTATAAGTAATAAAGCAATTATTATTCCAATTATAATTAATATCTTTTTTACTATTTTCATTTTTGTACCTCTAGTATATTATAGCATATAAAAATTGATTATATGTTTAAAATATATGATATAATTATGTGTATTAAGAGGTTATATATATGGATAAAAAAGAATATAAGTATGATGCATTTATTAGTTATAGACACTGTGATTTAGATAAGTTTGTAGCAGAAAATCTTCATAAAACTTTAGAGAATTATGATTTACCTAAGAATGTTAAAGAAAAATTAGGTATTACTGGTAAAACAATTAAAAGAGTATTTAGAGATCAAGATGAATTACCACTTTCAAGTAATTTAGAGGATCCAATAATAGATGCTTTAAATAACTCTAAATATTTAATAGTTATTTGTTCTCCTAGACTTAAAGATTCTTTGTGGTGTAAAAAAGAAATAGAAACATTTAAGAAACTTAGAGGAAGAAAGAATATATTCTGTGTTTTAGTAGAAGGTGAACCTAGTGATTCATTTCCTGAAGAAGTATTATATGATGAAGATGAAAAAGGTAAAAGAATACTAGTAGAACCTTTAGCTGCTGATGTAAGAGGAACTACTAAAAAAGAAATTAAAAAGAAAATAGAAGAAGAAAAACTAAGATTAATAGCTTCTATGCTTAATATAGATTATGATGATTTAAAACAAAGACATAAACAAAGAGAGCAAAGAAGAAAAATGATGATAGTAACTGCTATAGCATCCTTCTTATTAATATTCTCTTTATATACATCAATTATGCTTATTAAGATAAATAGCCAAGCTAAAACATTAAAAGAACATCAGGCATTATCATTAGCGTCTGATTCAGAAAGATATTTACAAAATGATAATAGATATGATGCTATTAAAACATCATATGAAGCATTAACTAAATTTAATAAAGTTAAAATGCCATATACTCCAGAAGCAGAATATGCTTTAGAAGAAGCTATTGGAGTCTATGATGTAGGATTCTCATATAAATCTATAGATGAATTAAAAACTAAAGGTGTAGTAGATTATATTAAAGGAAGCAATGATAATAAATATGCATCTACTTATGATGAATCTGAAACATTAACTTTATTTGATACTAAAACTTTAAAAATAATTAAAGAATATAATGTAGGTAATGTATTTTATGAAGAATCATTTGCATTTATTGGTAATGATAAATTAGCATTTATAAATGATAAAGGTAATTTAGTTATAGTAAATAATAAAGATGGTAAAGTAATAAATGAAATCAAAAAAGAAGATAACCGTTATATAGCTGTTAATAGTAATTATGAAGGGGATAAAATAGCTTTTAATGATGGAAATAATATTACTATATATGATGTAAAAAATAATAAAGAAATAACTAAATTTAGTACAGATGAAAAGTTTGATAAGAAAATGTATTTTAAGAAAGATTCTAACTACTTATTTGCATTTACTCATCCAACAAAAATATTATCTTATGATGATGAAAATATAAAAGCTCATGTATATGATACAAATGAATTAAAAGAAATAAACAGTATTTCTTTTGATGTAGGATATATAGATAATATATCTACTAAAGATGATAATGCTTATTTATTATTTAGTTCTAATACAAGTAATGGAGTTGTTACTTTAGTAGTTTCATATAATTATAAAACTGGTAATACTAATTGGACTAGAACTTATGATGGTAAATGGGGTAAATTTATTACTAGATCATTTCCTGAAGGTTCTTCATCTATTGTAGTAACTACAAGAAATAATATTTATGTTTTAGATGAAGCAACTGGTAATACAAAACAAGAATTCTCAGTAGAAGATGAAATAATAAATATATATTCATTTGTAGATGAAGAATTATATTTAGCATTCTTAGCTAATGGTTCTGTTAACTATGTTAGTATGAAAATGAAAGAAGTAGTTGAATATAAAGATAAATTTATATTTAATGTAGATTCATATAAGATGGTTACTCAATCAAGTAATGGATTTATAATGGTTCCATACAATGATAATAGAGTTATTCTTTATGAAGAAAAATCTAATAAAAATGTTAAAAAGGAAGATATTAAATTAGATTATATTAAAGATCATTCAGTTAAATTAACTGAAGAAAAGAAAATAAAAGAAGAATATAAAATTAATAATATTAATTTAGTTGAAAAATATATTTATAGTGATAAAAAAGATATATTATTTATTAATTATACTAATGGAGATATAGCTATATATAATACTAAAGATAAAATTTTAATTAAAACATTAGAAAATGTAGGTAGTATTGATCATTACTTCGGTAAAGATAAATATGGAAGAACTTATGTAGGAAATATAACTGATTCTTATATATTAGATAAAGATTATAATAAAGTAGGTCATATTATAGGTCTATGTAAGCTTGAAAAAGATAAAGTATATATTCTTCATAATGGTAAATATTATTCTCTAAAGATATATACTTTAGATGATTTATTAAAAGAAGCAAGAGAATATTTAAAATAAAAATGAGTGCATTAAGCACTCATTTTATTTACTATTTCTAAAGTTTTTTCCATTGTTGGAATACTTCTAACTATAATTAATTCTTTATTTTCTTTAACAGCAGCTTTGATATTATTTAGAATACCATATTTAATGTATTTTAATGCTACTAATTGATTAATTCTAATTAATTCTTCTGTAGTTAGATTTTTTTCTTTAATAAATTTATTAGGATCTATTAAATAAGCACCATCTTCACCAATAACTATATCTCCTTTATGAGGAGTACTTAGTGAATAACCGTGTTCTGCTAACACAGTACCTGCACTTAAAACTCTACTAATAAGTTTATCTACTAATACATCTTCATCATCTAAATCTACTATTTCTTGTTTAATATATTCACATGTATAAGCCATTACAGGGTTAAATGGAGTTCTATTATTTGTATCATAATAAACTTGACCAAGTTTAGGTAATGCTTCATGTTTAATATCTTTAACAGCATAAAAATGATCTTCTCTTATTGTGTTAACAACAGGATTAGTTTGATGGTATACTCTTAAACCAGTATATTTAGCTTCTTCACCTTTAACTCTTTCATATATGTTAGATCTAAGTCCATTTTTAGCAGGACCATATTTATCAAAATCTAATTTTTTACCATATTTAGAAAATAATACTATATTACTCAATTATATTACATCCCCTTTCTTGGCGGCATAGAAAAAATTTTACACCATTTTTTTAAAAAAATCAAATGTTTTTTTCTATTATGTTATAATTATAATAGTGAGGTACTATTATGAATGAAACAGTAGCAAGATATATTGAGGCATTAGATAGAACTAATAACAGTGAATATATGTTTACTCCTGAAGAAAAAGAGGAGTTTGATGCCTTTTTTAAAGAACATCCTGAACTTGAAAAAATGAGACAGGAATTACTTGAACAAAAGGTTCCTGAATTTAAACAAAATATAGCTAATTATTATCTATCTGATATAGCAAAATATAAAGATATAGAGTCTATATTAGGTGATATTGGTATTAATCTAGATGGTGTTAAAGATGTTACTCTTAGTAATGGAAAAAGAATTTTAGTATTTTATACTAGTGATTCTTTAGAACCTACAACTATAGAATTTGATCCTAATAAAAATGTTTTAGAGGAACTAAGAAAAAAACAATTAGATTATAAACAATATCAAGGATTAGATGCAGGATTCAATGCAGAAGAGATATTAAAAGACTTAGCTAAAGAAGAAAATTTATATATAAACGTTCAATTTATAGATAAATATGAACCTAGTCCGGAAGTACTTCAAGATAAAGAAAAACTTACTATGATTCAACAACTTCTTAAAAAAGCAAGTGAAAAAAATGCAATCTTATCTGGTGATGACAGATTCCAATATATAAATGAACAAAACTGTTTTATTATGACTAAGAACGGTAAAGTATTAGAAGCTAAGAAAGATGAAATGACTAATGAAATAGTAGTAGATTCTCCTAAAGAAGAAAAAGAGTTTAAAGATGAAACTGTTACTGCTAGTAGCCCAGAAGCTTATGAACAAAGCGTACTAAATGGTACTAATGAAGAAATAAAAGATGAGGATTATTCATTTGATTCTCCTGAAGAAGAAAAAGAAGAAACAAATAAGTATAAACAAGCGTATGATATAGTGTTTACTGAAAAAGGTAAAGAATTATCTGAAGAAGAAAAAGAAGAATTTATAGAAAATTTAAAGAAAATAGATGAAGGTGAAATGACTATATTTGAAGTAGATCCAGATTTAAGAGATGCATATCAAGAAGCTTTAGATGTAGTTCAATTAGAAATTGAAAATGAAGAATTAGAAATTTCAAATAGCTATACTTTAACATATAAACCTAAGAGAGAAACTAATAAAGAAGAAGGTGCTTCAGCATATTGGTATATTGCTTTAGTAGTATTATTAATTGCTTTTGCAATATTTATGTATATAGTATTAAAAAGATAAAAAATATTTATTTTTGTAGAAAAAATATGTATATTATTATATAATATATAAGAAAGAAGGTAATTATGAAGAAATTAGGATATGTTTTAATTGCATTAGTACTTTTAGTAATACCTTTTGCAGCTTCAGCAAAAGAAAAAGTTAATGTATATTTATTTAGAGGTGAAGGTTGTCCTCATTGTGAAGAAGCCTTAGAATTCTTTGATGCTTTATCTGAAGATGAAGAATATAAAGATTTATATTCATTAGTTACATATGAAGTATGGTATGATTCTGAAAATCAAGAATTAATGAAAAATGTAGCAGATGCTTTAAACAAAGAAGTAAGTGGAGTTCCATTTATAGTTATTGGATCTGAAACATTTAGTGGATATGCTGCATCTATGGATGGTAAGATTAAAACTACTATTAAGGAAGCATATGAATCAGATGATTATAAAGATATAGTTAAAGAAGTATCTAAAGGTACTTATACACCTGAAAAGTATAAATTTCCAGTTATTCCAGTTGCAATAGTAGCTGGTGTAGTAATACTAGCAGTTATAGGACTTGTTATATTTACTGGTGAAAAAGAAGAGGTTGAAGAAGTAAAACCTGAAGTAAAAGAAGTAAAAGAAGAAAAAAAGACTACAAATACTAAGACTAAAAAGTCTACAACAAAGAAAACTACTAAGAAATAAAAAGACTAAAGTCTTTTTTTTGGCCCGTTGGTGAAGTGGTTTAACACATCGCCCTCTCAAGGCGACATTCATGGGTTCAAATCCCGTACGGGTCACCATAAAAAAATTAAGAACTTATAGTTCTTTTTTTGTGGTAAAAGTTATAAGATTATGCTATAATTAGCATGAGAATAGGAAAACGGAGTGAAATATGAGATATAGTAAGCGTAAAATTATAACTACTACTGTTATTGCTGTTTTATGTTTTTTTGCGATTGTTTTTCTTATAATTAAGGGGATTAATGATTCTAAAAAGTTAACTGAAGCTGATATGAGTAATAGGTTAACTGCTAGTGTTTCAAATAAAAAAGAAGAGGAAAGAAAACAAAAAGAGACAACTAAGAAAACTAAAACTACTAAAGAAGAAAAAAGTGATTATTCTGAAGCACATGTAGTAGAAGTTAAAGAAAAGAAAACAGTAGATACTTCATTTACTGGTAAGTATATTGTTACTGAACTAAAAAAAGATGATAAAGTTTATACTAAAGAAGAAATTGATTCTTTAAGAAATGATGGATATGCTATGGAACTTATTATTAATAAGAATGGGTTAGCAACCGTATCTGTATTAGATATAGATAGACAATATGATGTATCAGGTTCATATTTTGATGATGGTAATAATAAAATAGAATATTCAAAGAATATTGGTAAAATAAGAATAAAAATAGAAAATATGGATATATTATTTGAAAAAGAATAAGAGGTGTAATTATGGAATTAGAATATTTAGGAGTTATATTAGAAGCTAAAAAAGAAGATTATACTAAGTTAGTTAATCTAAAAAAATTTTATAAAGAAACATTAACAGAAGAAGAATATAAAAACTTTGAAAAAATGTTAAAAACTAAAAAATCTGAAGTATCTGAATTAGAGAGTATAGTTAAAAAAATGAATGCATATTCTGATCAATATGCATATGAAAGAATAATGGCTATGTCTGAATCAGAATTTGATGCTATTAAAGAAAGAGAAATAGAATCTAAAAAGAATGAAATAAGAAAACATAATAAAGATATTAATGATAAGAATATATCTCTTAATAGTGAAATAGATGCATTAAATGATGAAATAACTCTTTTAAAACGTGAATTAGACGAAATGACAGCAGAAATAGGTGAAACTGGTAAATATACTAAAGATACTGTTAAAAGGGCTAAAACAATAAAAGAAAAGATTCAAGAAGATAATGAAAAAATTAAAAAAGCTAAAGAAACAATAGAAGAAAATGATAAATCTATAATTACAAGTGAAGATATTAGTATTGATTTTGAATCATATAAAAAAGAAAAAATAAATGAATTATCAGGTAAAAAGTATTTAAAGAATATTCCTGAAGTATCAGCGTTAGATGAATTCTTATGTAAGGTACAAAAGAAAGGTAAAACTCCAGAAGAAATAGAAACTGCTATGAATTCTTATAAAGAATGTTATATTGGTGGATATCAAAAAGAAGGATATGAATACTTTGATCCTATATATAGAAATGATTTTGGATGCCTAGATGAGGATGATTTTAATGCATCAGATACTACAGAATTATTAGAAAAGTATTTTGAAGTAGTAGAAAAAGGTACTAAAGGAGATACTTTAAAGGGTAGAATAGAAAGAAATAAATTAGTAGGTTATAATACTAATAAAAAACATAATATATCTGAAATAACTAAAGAAAAACTATTAAATGAGTTAATTTCAGGACTACCATTTTATAAGACTACTAAAGATAACTCTGTTTTAACTAGTGGAACATTCCTTAGTTTAACAGATAGAATTAATATACAAACTAAAAGATTAAATAAAGTAGCTATGTGGACAGAATCACATACTGAATTATCTTTATTTGCTAAATTAATAGACTTTATAGAAGAATTCTTTGAATTAACAAAGAATAGAGAAACTGAAGAAAAGAATATAGATTCTATATATGATATATATAAAAAATTAAGAAAAGGTTTCTCTAGTGAATGTTTTATTAAGAATAAAGATGCTTTAGAGTATATTACTTTATATGATAGTTTCTCATCTTCATGTAATAACCTTAAAGCGTTAGCATCAGAAAAGAGTAAACTATCCGGTAAAAAGATAGTTATAAACAAAAAAGAGCACTCTAAAACTGTTGATAAATTAGAGGAAGATATAGTAAAAGAACAAGAAAATATAAGAGGATTACGTAAGAAAATGAAGGATTCATTAGATAGATTGTCTGATTATCTATATGGTGTATTTGATGAACCAGAAGCTATTATGTATCCTGAATCAAGTGATATTAAAGAAAATATATTTAATGTATTACATAGTAAAACTGAAGAATTTTCATTAGCTTATGAACAAGATTACTTAAAAGAGTTAGAAAATGATCTATTACTTGCTAATAAATATCTTGAAAAATATGAGGAAGCTACGGTTTTAAATAGAAAAGCGGCAGTTGTTAAACTATGTGATAGTTTTGATGTGCAATCTGTTTCTCAAAGTGTAATAGATGTATTAATGGAAGAAAAAAATAAAAAAGGTCTATATAAGGCCTCTGAAATATCTGCTCGTATTAATGAAGCAAGAGTTAATTTATATTTAAGAGAACAAAAAGAAAAGGCCGTTAGTGATGCATCTAAGGCCAAGTCTGAGATCTTAGGAGCTGTTTTAAATCACTTAGATTTAGAAGAGACTAAGACTGATATTTTTGCTGCAATTTAGCATAAAAAAATAACTGATTTAAATCAGTTATTTTTTAATTATTTTATTAAATAATTTTTTGAAGAATCTAGTAATAATATTACCAGATTTTTTTACTTTTATAGTATTTTTAGAAGCTTTTTTAGTTTCTTTTACTGTTTTTTCTATTACTATATCTTCTTTATTTTCAATAGAACTTTCTACAACTGCTTCTTGTGTTTGCTTTTTTTCTACCTTTTTAATAGTTTCCACAGGTTTAACTTCTTCTTTTTTATTAATTTTTACATTTAATCCATTAGTAGTTACATCTAATTCGTTAGCTTTTTTATCTACTAATTCAGCATTCTTCATAGTGATTGTTGTATTACCTTCATTTAATCCTCTAAATGTAATTTCATATACTGTAGATCTATTATTAATACCATTTGCTAGTGAGTAATCAATACCAGCTATTTTGTTAATATTTTTATTTCTTGTAATAGTAAAGTATTCATTAGCACTTTTAGCATCTATTATTTCTAATAAATCAGTATCAAATGATATATATCCACCGAATCCTACAACACCATCTTCAGCTTCAGATACGTTGTCTATTACCATATTGACTTTAAATTCATCACCAACATTAACATTATTTTGTCCTTCAAATTTAATTGCTCCAGATCCTTTTGCATACGCATAAGATGGAATACATAATAATGTTACTAATGCTCCTACAAATATTCCTTTTTTCATATAAAATTCCCCCTTGAAAATTTATGCCATAGTACTCTCTACATAAATTTGCAAGCTATTATATCATTAGTGTCTAAATAATGCAAATTTTTTGCATTGCTTTAAAACAATTGTGTAAAATTTTGACACTTTTTCTATCTTAAATATATCACAATAACTTAAATAAGTAAAACTATTTTTTTATGTATATTCCACAATAAAATGTAAAAAAACGCGTAAAATTAAAATTTATGTGTTCTGAACATCTGTGGAAAATGTCAAAAAAATATACTTTTCCACAGGGCAAAGAACACCCGAAATAGTTACTCACTTTTCGTTGAAAAATAAATGAAAAAAGCACATTAAATTGTGCGTTTTTTCTTGCAAAATTGACTATAAAAAGGTATAATGATAATAGAATAATAGGATAGTATAGTGAGAGAATATATCTATTCCTTGTTTTTACAAGGAAAACACTATATTAACTATGTATTTTTCGTGGTGGGATAATTACGCTCTACTACTAAAATTAAAAATAAAAGGGAAAGAGTTTTTTAGAAAATAAAAAATGAGAGGTGTTTTTTATGGGCAAAGTTAGAAAAGGAAAAATATTAGTAATTGCTATTCTAATGATGGTAGCATCATTCTTTGCATTTACTGGAAAGGCTGAAGCGTACTATAAAGCTACAGGACTTGGGTTTTTAAAATATGTAGATTTAAGCGATGAATACTATTCTCCTGATGGTGATAGCTCTTTTTGGTGTGGCCTATCTCCAAAAATCCATTTGTATGCTAATGGTGAAGAATTAAACTTTCTAGATTATGGATGGACAGGTACTCCTAGAATTTACGGTGCTCGTAATTCTACTGGTGGTCCTAACTGTAAGCCTACTTCATTCTTTTTACCAGAATCTTATCAGGACGTTGATATGTACCTATTTGGTTCTTATAATGATCACTTAAATATAAATGGAATGGGTATTTTAGATTGGTATGATAATCCTGAATTTGAAGGTGAACCTATTAGAGATTTAATCGAATCTGATCGTTTAACACCTGATGATGAATTACATTTTTATGCTAAACTTGCTCCTATTATAACTATATATGTAAATGGTCATCCAAGAGATGTTGTTGTTGGTAAAATGTACAGCCCTGTTTACCTTGACTATGACTATGAAGCAGAGCCTGGTGTAGAAGCATCAAACTCATTTAAGCATAATAGTGATATTATTCATTTTGATTCTACTCAACCATTCTGGGATAATGTAACTTATACAAAACGTGTTAATGGTGAATGGGAAGATCATGTAGTTACTACTGAAAGATATTTTAGAGATATTACTTCTGTTAACGAAAGGAGTAAATTACTTCCTAAAGAATCAAAAGAAATCCATGTAGATATGCCTCAAATCATTCCTTTTACTGGAAGATGTCATATTTCTAAAAATTGGTGTTCAGGAAAATGTGGCCATGAAGCGGCAGACTGTTCTTTATATGACGTATTCAAAGATGCTGAGGTAACATGGGATAGAAGATATGATCTTGCTCAAACATATTGGATTGAAAAATCACCTGAATACCATGAATATTTAGGATTTATTGACTCAAATGGTAATACTTATGGAAACTTACTAACTATTACACCAGATATGGATGGCAAAGTATTTACTATTTTAGTAGATTCTGATATGACTTGTACATTAGATACTTTCCATGCAAGTCAAAATGATTTATATAGATATTATAAAGATGAAGTTCCAGAAACTAAAAATCATGATAATTTCGCTGTAACTGGTTACAAACTAAATGGTCAATTTGACAGCGAATATTTATCAAGAGAAATGGAAAAGAGAAAATTAAACAGAGAAAACTATGTTGATAATTATTATAGTACATGTTTACCATATAACGTATATATGGAGGCAGAATATAAAATTGAAGATTCTTTAATAAAAAATTATGCTGTTATTTGGAGTGGAAAACAAATTGATAGAGTAACAAGAAATTCAAATTATACTTTACCTAGTGAAGGAAATATAAAAGAGGCCGATACTAAAATTGTTACATTAAAATATCAAGATGGACAAACTGCTGATCAAAATCTTACTTATACAATAGAATATAATCCAATTGGATTTACTATTGGTGGTGTTCATTATGATTTCGGTGAACAATTGTTAGTTACTAAAGATCTTATACTAATGGATGATTATGAACAAATAATCTCTGGACCTGAATTACCAACTCCTACAAGAACAAATTATATATTCAAAGGTTGGTTTGATGCTCCTTTAGGCGGACATTTAATTACTGATCCTATTAAAGATAATGTTACTATTGCATATGCACAATGGGGAGATCCTGATTATGTAACAATTATTAGACCTGATGGCATAGCTACTGATGTAATAAAAGGTTCACAATATACAATGCCTGATATTCCGTCAAAAGAAGATGAAGTAACAGGAAGAGTTAGATTTGTTTATAATGATGGAACAGATAAAGAAAGTATTTCGCTTGTTGTAAAAAAATATACTAAAAAAGGAATTATTTGCAAAGAAACTGGAACTCGTTATAGTATTGGCCAAGTTATAATTGCAAATGAAAATATGACTCTTGTTGGAGATTATGCTTCGTATAAGCTCTCTGCTACATTCCCAAGTGATCCTGTAAAAGATGGCTATACATTTGAAGGTTGGTTTGATGCTTTAGATGGCGGCGAAAAATATTATGATTATTCTGGAGATAAAGATATTACTTTATACGGACGTTTCCGTAGTGATAATGAATTAGTTAGAATGTATTATCCTGATAGTTGTAATAGAGCGGATGATGTACATGAACCATTTACTGAATATGTACCTAAAGATTCTGAATATACTTTAGCTTCTAATTATGTTATTATTTATAACAATTCTGCAAATTTTCATTATGAAGATGGAGTAACTCCTGATCTTTCAGTACTATATTCTTATGTAACTGGTCCATCTAGATGGATAATTGATGGTGAATATTATGATTTAAATCAAACAATAACTGCAGATTCAGATAAAGTAATTCATGGAGACATGATTCATGTATTTACAGCAGTTGAATTTCCTGAAGATCCTGTAAGACCAGGATATGTATTCCTTGGATGGTTTGATGAAAATGGTAAAAAATATACAGAATATCAAAGTACTACTAAAGGAAATGAGACAGTACACTTCTATGCTCATTGGCAAGAAGAAAGTGATTATGCTTTACCAGAAATTCCTGCTAAGAGTCCTGAAGTTGTAGCAACTGTTACATTAAAATTTCAAGATGGACTTACTAAAGATAAAACTAAACAAGTATATAAAATATATAATGCTGTTGATTATATTGTTGATGGTGGAGGATATGATAATGAACACTTTAGTGTAGGAGATACAATCCATGTTACAAGTGGAATGTC
>JAEEGG010008135.1_pt1 | contig 23889 bp, 21 predicted proteins | sample 9134161 | NCBI WGS metagenome assembly JAEEGG01 (sample SAMN16246543, study PRJNA631951) | gut metagenome | biome: gut microbiome; feature: rumen; material: CR-attached | host: Bos | place: Iran: Karaj | collected 2018-10
TGCATCGGAGCCTACAGAGACTATTTCCGATTTAACCTGCGCCGCTTGATCCTCAGATTCGGAACAACATCCTTGGAGCGACGTCTCGTTTCTCCGCCTTGCAGAGAAATTAAGCTAGCAATCTACTATACTTCGATTAAGCAGCGAGAGCGTACTTTGTTTCGCCAATTAATTTTTCCTCAGCTCAGATTATGGAGGGAACCAAGAAGCCTCCGCGTGCTTACGTACCATCTCAACCCGCTGTCAAATCCAGTCAACCCCAGGTTTCGAAAACGTATTTTCGGATGCAAAATTAAGGATTTCTCAGGAATATACAAAGTTTTTCCCCAAAAATTTTGTTCTGACGCCCTAAAATGACTCTTCGTGATCGTAGCGAGGCATGTGGCGGATCAACTTGTGGACTGCTGCCTGTGCCATCGCCTCGTAGGCTCGTTCACTGGGATGCAGATGATCGCCACTGTCGAAACCGTCGGCAAAGGCCTTCGGATTGGTGGTGCTACGGACGGCGGCATCGAAATCGACACACCCGTCGAAGATCGGTGATGTGCGCAACCACTCATTAAACTTCTGGCGCATGGCATTGCGATCTTCATTGTAGGTTCGCCAGCCGAAGATCGGCAGCAACGTACCGCTCCATACTTTCAGCCCCAGAGCCTTGGCTGGTTTCACGTAGATCTCCTCTACCCCACGCTCCATATCCTCGACCGTGGGCAGATCGCTCCAAGGACGGAAAGGATTGACATCTTCGCCCACAGGGTGGATAATGTCGTTGATGCCGTGCTGGATGATGACATCTGATGCGCCAGCCACATTCATCTCGATAGGAAAGCGCGTGGCTCCCTTCAGACCGTAGGCCTGATAGGTGATGCAGTCATATTGGCGCAGGATACGCGTGCCGCTGACAGCGCGACGGATGATTGCCACATGGGAACCGAATGCCAACTGTGCCATATAGTCGGGCCACGACTGAGCCGTGATGGAGTCGCCATAGCATACGACAGCGCGGTTCTCAGGTGAAGTCAGCACATCCACGGTATTGAGGAAATAGAACCAGTTGGTATGACGCGACAGGTCGATGGGCAGTTCGTCGACCTCGGTATAGTCGCCATAGGCATAGAAACCCTTCGACAACGGACCAGTCACGAGGGTGCCGCTGTTCATCTGGGTGTAGTCTGCCAGATAGAAGCTCACCTCTATCGTGTCGCCACGGTGAACGGGATAACTAATTGCATCGCTCTCAGTCTCCTTGCCAGGCATCAGACAGACGTTCTGATCTCCACCGAAGGTGATGGGCGTGTGACATACAAAGACTTTCGAGAGGGTGACGGGTTCCGTACCAGTGAGGTTTGAAAAACGGAAACGCAGCATACTACCGCCGAATGGCATACGGATGGGATAACGCAGCGTGAGGTCCTTGGCATAAACGGCCTCGCGACGGTTGGTAATCGAAGTGGCATTTCCCCAACAAGCCACCCATTTCTTGCTATCAGTCATCATGTTCTTTTCTATCATTTTAGGTTTTTAAAAAACCCCGTTGACTCATCTGAATCAGCGGGGATCTCTATTGAAGTCGAGGTGACAGGACTCGAACCTGCGACAGCCTGGTCCCAAACCAGGAACGCTACCAACTGCGCTACACCTCGTTTTTGCGGGTGCAAAGGTACACATTTTCTGTGACCCTTGCAAACTTTTCCGCAATTTATTTCGGGATTTACTTGATAATTCCCTGTTCGACGAAGATTTTCTTCAAAGCAACAACCGAGCGATCGACCTGCTCTTTCGTATGGGTAGCCATGAGGGCATAGCGTACGAGGGTGTCCTGAGGGGCACAGGCGGGCGGAATCACGGGGTTGATGAAGACACCTGCCTTGAAGGCCAAGGCGGTGACGAGGAACGTCTTCTGATCATCGCGCACATAGAGGGGGATGATCGGGCTCTCGGTCTCACCGATCTCGAAGCCTTCCTCACGGAAACGCTTCAGGGCGTAGTTGGTGACATCCCAAAGGGCCTGGATGCGCTCGGGCTCATTCTGGATGATGTGAAGGGCCTCCATAGCAGCTGCGGTGGCAGCGGGCGTATTGGATGCCGAGAAAATGTAAGAGCGGGTGGAATGACGCAGGTAGTTGATGATATCCCAGTCGGCTGCGATGAATCCTCCAATCGAAGCGAGCGACTTGGAGAAGGTACCCATGATGAGATCGACCTCGTCGGTCAGACCGAAGTGGTCGCAGACACCGCGACCCTGACGGCCGAAGACACCGATGCCGTGAGCCTCATCGACCATGATAGAGCAGTTGTACTTGTGCTTCAGCTCTACGATGGCAGGCAGATTGGCGAGGTCACCCTCCATAGAGAACACACCATCCACCACGATGAGTTTTATGGCCTCGTGAGGCAGACCCTGCAGCAGACGCTCCAGATCTTCCATGTCGTTGTGCTTGTAATGGAGCTGCTTGGCGAATGACAAACGACGTCCGTCGACGATAGAGGCGTGATCGCGGTCGTCGCAGATGATGTAGTCGTCCTTGCCGCAGATGACTGCCAGCACACCCTGGTTGACGGAGAAGCCTGTAGAGAAGCAGAGGGCCTCATCCTTGCCGATAAACTCGGCCAATTCCTTCTCCAACTTCACGTGCAGGTCGAGCGTTCCATTGAGGAAACGGCTACCAGCACAGCCAGAGCCATACTTATCAAGTGCAGCCTTAGCAGCATCGATGATACGCTGATCACCAGTCAGACCTGTGTAGGCATTCGAACCGAACATCAGCACTTTATGGCCGCCCATTTCCACCTCAGTTCCCTGTTTGCCTTCAATCTCACGGAAATAAGGATATACATCGGCCTCCATATACTTCTGAGGCTGACGGTAGAGCTTGTATTTTTCTGTTAATTGTCCCATTCCTATATAGGTAACTTTTAATTTTTTTAATTTCAGGGTGCAAAGTTACACAATTTTTATCAATTCGTGCAAGTTTTTATTAATATTTGTCGGATTTTGCTTTTTTTCTTATGAAAAACGGGGTTTCTTCGGTCATTTTTTGTATATTTGCATCAGATTATGGCAGAAAAGAAGAAGATTGTATTCATATTAAACCCCATTTCGGGTACTCACTCGAAGAAAGAAATTCCCGAGATGATAGAGCGCACACTGGACCACGAACAGTTTGAAGCAGAAATCCGATTGACAGAATATGCAGGACATGCCTCAGAGATAGCCAAAGAATGTGCCAATGAAGGTATTGACATCGTCGTTGCCATAGGCGGTGACGGTACGGTGAACGAGGTGGCCCGTTCACTGGTGCATACCCAGACAGCCCTGGGCATCATTCCCTGCGGATCGGGTAACGGACTGGCACGTCATCTCTGTCTGCCGCTCGACATCAAGAAAGCCATCCAAATCATTAATGCTTGCAAGATAGAGGCCTTTGACTATGGTGTGATCAACGACCTACCCTTCTTCTGCACCTGCGGCATGGGCTTCGATGCCTTTATCTCACTGAAGTTTGCCGAGGCTGGTAAGCGTGGGCCAGTTACTTATCTGGAGAATGTGCTGAAAGAGGGGTTGGTCTACCGCCCGGAAACCTACGAGGTAGAAGATGAGTCGGGTACCAAGAAATACAAGGCATTCCTCATCGCCTGTGCCAACGCCTCGCAATACGGCAACAATGCCTATATCGCACCAGGCGCCACGATGCAGGACGGCGAGTTGGACGTCATCATCATGGAGCCCTTCAACGCGCTCGATGCCCCGCAAGTAGCTGCCGACCTCTTTATGAAGACGCTCGGTAACAATTCGAAGATCAAGACTTTCAGGACAAAGCGCCTACATATCACACGCAGTGAGCCGGGGGCTATCCACTACGACGGCGACCCGATCATGACGGGCAAAGACATCGATGTGCATATCGAACCACAGGGTATCCGCATCCTGACGAATCCGGAACAGAAAGAGGATACAGGCGAGGCCAACTTCCTCTTGAATGCCTTCAGCGATTTCTTTAATAATATAAATAATGTACGTGAGGACATCGAGAAGACCAGCCATCGTATGCTGGTCATCAACAAGGTGATGCTCCGTAAACTCTCCAAGTTGTAATGCAGGAAATCGCAGTTGTCATTGCGCTTCTGGCAGCCCTCTGTTATGGCGGTTGGCGTATCTATCGGGTATTCCGAAGTGCTGGAGACCCCTGTTATGGCTGTGCCGGATGCCCGCTAAAAGCACAGAAACAAGCCCAAAAGAAGAAAAAAGCAGATTGCTGGCATAAAAAGTAGTCTAAAAATTTGGCTATCTCGAATATTATGCCTACCTTTGCACCCGCATTCGAGAAACGGTGCTCGGTGCCTTGACTTTCGGTCGAGTCCTCGGTGCCTTGGATGAGTGGCTTAGTCTACGGTCTGCAAAACCGTCCACGGCGGTTCGAATCCGCCAGGCACCTCCAGAAGAAAGCAAAAGGCTGATGGAAATTTCCACCAGCCTTTTTCGTATCCTCTACACGTCGTTGTCCTTGAAGATATCCGTGACTTCACAGATCTCCTCTTCATCAAACCACTTGGAGAGTTTCTCCTTGGCCTGTTCGATGATGGTAGGATCAATATCTGTCCACACCTTCTTCAGCACATACATCAGCACGGCGAAGTCATCAGTAAGACCTGCAATGGGGATGGCATCAGGGATGACATCAAGCGGACTGATCATATAACCCAAGGCTCCAATAATGATAGCCTTGTCAGTCTTGCTGACGCGGTCGCTCTGAAGCGTATAATAAAGGATCAGGGCGGCATACACCAACTTCGAACCCGCTCGCTTGGCGATACGGGAGATTTTTTCTACAAATTCCGACTGCGAGAATTTGTTGGCATAACTCATAAAATCAGGTAATTCCATAATTTCTATCTGGTTAAGTTCTTACTTTAAGATTCTGATAATTCTGATACCCGTATGGGTGCTGTGCTGCTGCAGGTACTGATAGAGCGTCATGGGCTCCTCGACCACCTTCTTATGCAGCATAGAGGCATTGAGCAGATGCAGGTTGCCGTCTTTCCAAACCGCAAAACCAAGATGAGCAATGTCGAGACCTGCCTTCTTACAGGTGATGGCAATGATGTCGCCATCATTGACGGCCTGACGGAGCAACGCCTGATTCCTAACCATCTGCTTGGGGATATAACGGAAGCGTCCACCTGTGACCTGCTGTTCCATCTCACGGATGGCAGCCACATACTCAGGATGCGCCTTGAGTGCCTTATAACTCTGCGGATGCTGACTCATATAGTTTACCTTGACATGCTGGACGGCATAGAATGGTGGATTAGGCGCCTGGATCTCCGTCACGATGCCTGCCTCCGAATTCAGTGTGATCCACTCTGTGAAGTAATGGATACGGCTCGTGTAATCCTCAATTCTTCCGTTACGATACCGCATGGCTGTGAGCGCATTCAGATAGTCGCGCCACGTGAAAAGATGGCGATAGGCGCAGAGGGTCAGGGCTGTCACCGTTTCCACCAGCGTCGTACAATCCAGTTGACGGGTGTTCACCACCAACCGTTCGTCATCATTGACTTCAAGTGTATGGACCACATAGGGAATCCCCAGGAACTTTCTGGCAAAGAACAGCGGGAAGTTCGTAGTACGCGGCAGACTATGTGCTTCGTCGAGTAATCGGCAGATCGTCAGACTGTCACTCTGCTGATAGCATACCCCACCCTCTTCCTGGGCATAGCCGAGGAGCGGCAAGATCGTCATCAACAAGAACAGATATCGTTTCATTTCTTTTTCTTATATTTATCCTTCAACATAAAATTATAGCCTATGTAGGCATTCAGCGAACCAAACACATTGTTGGCCCTGAAGCGCGAGGTGCGATAGTTGTTCGTGCGCAGGATGGCACTCGCTCCCACATACCAGCGGGTATTGTTATACACCAGTCCGAAGCGTCCCACAATATCAGGATTCACCTTCCCGATATCGAAGCCCTTCTTCTCATTCGCCATCCGTCCATAACTCGTCTTATAGGCAATGGCCAACTGTCCACTCGCGCAAAATAGCCAGTTCTTGGCAAACACCCAGTTGTAGGCATAACCGCCTGAGAGCATGAAATCGTTATATCTGATGTGGTTAAACATCATACTACTGTCAAGTTCCACCGTCTGTCCCTTCGGCATTCTGCTTTCGAGTGCATTTTTGAGTGCCTCGTCGTCCAGGTCAAGCGTGTTATTCGTATAACCTGCACCAGCCAGCCATGAGCCGCAACTGATCTTCTGACAGGTGGACTGACTGAAGGCAGCCGGATAGGAGAAGTGCCCGTGATTGAAGATGTAATAGGCACTCACGCCAGTGATACCCAGTGTCATGCCCGAGAAAGGCATATCCTCAAAGAGGTCACTGTCCAGTCCTCCCAGTTTCACATCCCGTATCTTATAGTCACTGCCAGACCGCCGATAGAAGAGATCTACGCCGATCTGTGAAGAGTAGATGCTGAGATCAAACTCCTTCCGCAGCCCACCACTTCCGAAACTCAGGTTCTTAATATCGAACGTGTAGCCGAAGAAAAACCAGCGCCAGCCGAAGTATGGTCCTATCTTTGTCAGACCGTCGGGAGACAGGCGGATATTCTGGTTATCGCTACTCAGGTCAAAACTCTCAAAGGTGCGCGTCACCTGCATCATCACCGTAAACTCAAAGTGCTGGGGTTCGATATAATCATCGTTCGTTCTGTCGAAACCACGGACCGTCTCCTTGATCGTCTGACGGATCTTCTCACCCAGCGCATGGAGTTCACTATGTTTTATCGTGTCGGGAGGTGTTGCATCCACAGTAGGGATTTTCTCATCCCCACTCGCCCTGGCCACAATGACAGCAGCCATCAGCATCCATATCCACAACAGTCTCCTCACCTGTTTCTACTCAGAGTTTTCCTAATATACGATCCATCACCCAGTTGACTGGCGTTGCCGATACACTCGTACAGGTGCAGATAGCCAACCCCTGCAGATGTTCTATCACATTCTTGATGATCGGATACTGCACATAGGGCGGATTAGGCACCGTGATACGTTCATCGCCCTCACTAGTCTGCAAGCGGATGGGATTATAATCGAAGACAGAGAAACTCACCTGGCCCTCTGTGCCGATGATCTCGATACAGTCCTCACGGGCACTTTCATGGGCCACATAGCACCACGAGCCGCTACCTGGTAGTCCGTTCTCAAAACGGAAACAGGCACTCACAGAATCCTCTGCTTCATAATAGCCACCACGATTGGCGTGGATGCCACGGGCTTCGAGGATCACACCAAAGATATCCTGCAGCATGTCGAGCTGATGGGGCGCCATATCGTAGAAATAGCCTCCACCGGCAATCTCAGGTTGGAGTCGCCAAGGCAGAGGCGTACCGTTCTTGATCGCCTCAGCATCAGCCGCACGAAGTGGCTCTGTGTAACGTATCTGTACGTTGATGATCTTACCGATGCGTCCGCTTGTCACAATCTCCTTCACCTTCTGGAAATAAGGCAGATAACGGCGGTAATAGGCCACAAAACAAGGGATGCCCGTCTGCTCGGAGATGCGGTTGATACGGGCACAGTCTTCATAACTGGCCGCAAGAGGCTTCTCCACATACACAGGTTTGCCGGCTTTCATCGCCATAATAGCATAGGTGGCATGACTCGAAGGGGGCGTGGCCACATAAATGGCGTTCACATCAGGATCGTCGATGATCTCCTGGGCGTCGGTGTACCACTTTCGGATACCGTGGGTGATAGCATAAGTACGTGCCCGCTGCTCTGAACGACTCATCACAGCCTCGACACTCGAGCCCTCAACCTCACTGAAGGCTGGGCCACTCTTCTTCTCTGTCACTTCACCACAACCGATGAAACCCCACTTTAATTGCTTCATAACGCAAAATTTTGCTGCAAAGATACGAAATAAAATAAAAAAAATAGTAACTTTGCACACAAAAATCAATCAGACGATGGAAAAAGACAACGAAAATATCCTTTTCAAGAGCAGGAGCAGTAGGGCTTGCATTCGCGACGGATACCGTTTCTACTTCTCCCACTTCAAGCGGATTTTCAAAGCCACTTGGCTGATAGCCATTTTGTTTGCCGTTCTGTCGGCAGCCGCCTCAGCCATGCCAATACTTCTCTCGCCTAACCTGACGTTAGCAGGCTTGTTGTTGGCAACACTGGCAGTATTACTCCTGCTAATCCTTGCATGGCGGAGACTACGCAAACGTCAGTTGCTGGAGGCTACCGAGCGAATCCCTTTCAAGAACTGGCTTCGGCACACAGGCATGTTACTCATCATTGGCATCGTGTGTCTTGTTACTGTATCAGTCTTCATCATGCTTACCTCGCTACCGATGATCATCATGATGGCAGCCAACTGGCTGGATCAGATAGGTGTTCTCTCGGGCGATCCCAGCGGCATGCCCGACTACGTGAAATGGCTCACACTGGTGGTATTCCTCATTGCAGGTTTCCTTCAGGCCTACGTCTGGCAATCGGTAATCGGACCATTATATATGATGCGAGGTTCGATTATACAACACGAAAATGAACGACAAAAATTCAATAAGACAGAAATTAAAGAGACCTATGAAACGAATCTTATTTATAGACCGTGACGGCACCCTCATTGAGGAACCTGCCGATGAACAGATCGACAGTTTCGAGAAACTGAAGTTTGTCGATGGTGTATTCCGTAACCTCAGTTTCATCCGTGAGAAACTTGATTTCGAGTTTGTCATGGTCAGCAACCAGGACGGATTAGGCACCGCATCTTTCCCCGAAGACACCTTCTGGCCCGTCCACAATTTCATCCTTCAGACACTTGCAGGAGAGGGAATCACCTTCGACGACATTCTGATCGACCCGCACTTCCCTGAGGACAATGCACCTACCCGCAAACCAAACATCGGACTGGTGGAGAAGTATATCAATAATCCCGACTACGACATAGCCAACAGTTACGTTATCGGTGACAGGGAGACAGACAGAATCTTTGCTCAAAACATTGGCTGTAAATCGCTGATTCTGAACGATAAAAATATAACTTGGAACAAGATATCAGAAATCCTTTTTGCTGGCGAACGCATCGCAGAAGTCAGTCGAAAGACCAAAGAAACAGATATACACATCAAAGTAAATCTCGACGGTACAGGCAAGTGCGACATCCAGACGGGACTGGGCTTCTTCGACCACATGTTGGAGCAGATCGGTAAGCACGGTATGATGGATCTCACCATCCACACGAAAGGCGACTTGGAGGTGGATGAGCACCACACAATTGAAGACACCGCCATCGCTTTGGGCGAGTGCATCCTTCAGGCATTAGGCAACAAGCGAGGCATTGAACGTTATGGTTATTGTCTGCCAATGGACGACTGCCTCTGTTCGGTAGCATTAGACTTCGGAGGTCGCCCTTGGCTGGTATGGGATGCGGAGTTTAAACGCGAGAAGATCGGCGAGATGCCAACAGAAATGTTTTTACACTTCTTCAAGAGCCTCAGTGATGCTTCAAAGATGAATCTGAATATCAAGGCCGAAGGGCAGAACGAGCACCATAAGATAGAAGGTATCTTCAAAGCCCTTGCGCGAGCCCTGAAGATGGCTGTACGCCGCGATATCTACCACTTCGAACTGCCCTCAACCAAAGGAATGTTGTAGAAAATTTGGAAGTATCAGTTTTTTTTCGTACCTTTGCAGCCCAATTACATTAAATAAGGTATAGAAAAGAGATGATTACAGTTACAAACTTGCAGATACAGTTTGGCAAGAAGGTTCTCTACAAGGACGTGAACCTGAAGTTTACTAGTGGCAATATCTATGGCATTATCGGTGCCAACGGTGCCGGCAAATCTACCCTACTCCGCGCCATCAGCGGCGAGTTGGAACCCAACAAGGGAACCGTAGAGATGCAACCTGGCGAGCGCCTGAGCGTGCTTGAACAGGACCACTTCAAATACGACGAATTTACCGTGATGGACACCGTTCTGATGGGCCACAAGCCCATGTGGGACAACATGAAGGAACGTGAAGCCCTCTACAGCAAGCCCGAAATGACTGAGGAGGACGGCAACCGAGCCGCAGAACTTGAGATGGCCTTTGCCGAGATGAACGGCTACGAGGCTGAGAGCGAAGCCGCCCAGTTGTTGCAGAACCTCGGCGTGCAGGAGGCGCAGCACTATAAGCAGATGTCGGACATCTCAAACAATGAGAAAGTGCGTGTGATGTTGGCCAAGGCCCTTTTCGGACACCCCGACAACCTGTTGCTCGACGAGCCCACTAACGACCTCGACCTTGACACGGTGCAGTGGTTGGAGGAATACCTGTCGAATCTGGAGCAGTGTGTACTCGTGGTGAGCCACGACCGTCACTTCCTCGATGCCGTTTCTACGCAGACCGTCGATATCGACTTCGGTAAGGTGACACTCTTCAGCGGAAACTACTCTTTCTGGTATGAGAGTTCGCAGTTGGCGCTGCGTCAGGCTCAGAACCAGAAGATGAAGGCTGAGGAGAAGAAAAAGCAATTGGAGGAGTTTATCCGCAGATTCTCTGCTAACGTGGCGAAGTCAAAGCAGACGACCTCACGAAAGAAGATGCTGGAGAAGTTGAACGTAGAGGAGATCACACCTTCTACACGTAAGTATCCAGGTATCATTTTCTCGATGGAGCGTGAGCCTGGTACGCAGATTCTCGAAGTGGAGGGCCTGAAGGCTGTAGATGCCGACGGCACTGTACTCTTCGACAACGTGAACTTCACCATTGAGAAGGGACAGAAGACTGTCTTCCTGAGTCATAACCCCAAGGCAATGACTGCCCTCTTTGAGATCATCAACGGCAATCGTGAGGCGCAGGCAGGTACTTATAAATGGGGCGTCACCATCACTACCGCCTATCTCCCACTCGACAACACTGAGTTCTTCCAGAGTGAGATGAACCTCGTGGATTGGCTCTCTCAGTGGGGTCCGGGCAACGAGGTGACGATGAAGTCGTTCCTCGGTCGTATGCTCTTCAAGGAGGAGGATGTGCTGAAGCACGTGAATGTACTCTCTGGAGGTGAGAAGATGCGTTGTATGATTGCCCGTATGCAGTTGAAGAACGCGAACTGTCTGATTTTGGACACTCCCACGAACCACCTTGACCTTGAGAGTATCCAGGCCTTCAACAACAACCTGATCCAGTTTAAGGGTAATATTCTCTTTGCCTCACACGACCATGAGTTCATTAACACTGTGGCCGACCGCATCATCGAACTGACGCCGAAGGGCACCATCGACAAACTGATGACCTACGATGACTACATCTACGACGAGGCCATCAAGGAGAAGAAAACTGAGTTGTACAGTTAATGGCACGAAATTTGCATAGAAATCTTCAGAACGTTAAAACATTGCTATTATGACAGAAAAAGATATCAACATTGAGGGAGAGGAGACTCTGGACGAGGCTCCTGTTGAAGAGACTGCCAAAGAGGCAGATGCCGAAGAAAACACATCAGAAGAGACTGTAGCAGAAGAAACTGCAGCCGAGGACGCTGAAGAAGAGAAAGATCCGCTGGAGAAAGCCCAGGCACAGATCGAGGAGTTGAAGACACAGTTGCTCTATAAGGTGGCTGAGTTTGAGAACTACCGCAAGCGCACCCTAAAGGAGCGTGCTGAACTGATCCTGAACGGTGGCGAGAAGGTGATCACTGCCATATTACCCATCATCGACGATATGGAGCGCGCCATCGAGAACGGTGCAAAGACTGACGATCCCGAGGTGCTGCGTGAGGGAATGACCCTTATCCACCAGAAGTTTATGAAGACGCTGGAGTCACAGGGTGTCAGCAAGATTGACACCAAGGATGCTGACTTCGATACCGACGTGCATGAGGCTGTGGCCATGGTACCAGGCATGGGCGAGGACAAGAAAGGCAAGGTGATCGACTGCCTACAGGAAGGCTATAAACTGAATGATAAAGTAATTCGCCACGCAAAGGTGGCAGTTGGACAATAATATGGCACAGAAACGAGATTACTACGAGGTGCTGGGCGTTGAGAAAAACGCTTCAGAAGATGAGATCAAGAAAGCCTATCGAAAGATAGCCATCAAGTATCACCCCGACCGTAACCCCGGCGACAAGGAAGCCGAGGAGAAATTCAAGGAGGCTGCTGAAGCCTATAACGTGTTGCACGACCCTAAGACCCGTCAGCAGTATGACCAATTCGGTTTTGACGGTCCGAATATGGGCAGCGGCTTCGACTTCGGCGGTTTCGGCGGTGCTTCCATGAATATGGACGATATCTTCTCTATGTTCGGCGACATCTTCGGTGGTCACGGTTTCGGAGGTTTCGGCGGCGGTTCGCGTCGTCCGCAGCAGCATCGCGGCAGTGACCTGCGTCTGAAGGTAAAACTCACCCTGGAGGAAATCAACAAGGGTGTCACCAAGAAGTTCAAGGTGCGCAAGGATGTGCCCTGTGAACACTGTCATGGTTCAGGTGCAGAGGACGGCAGCGGCAAAGAGACTTGTCAGACCTGTCACGGATCGGGTGTCATCACCCACACCACCCAGAGCATTTTCGGCATGATGCAGCAGCAGAGCGTCTGTCCTGTCTGCGGCGGTGAAGGTCAGGTGATCAAGAACAAATGTCATGAGTGTGGCGGTTCTGGTGTGAAAAAGGGCGAGGAAGTGGTTGAGATCAGTATCCCCGCTGGTGTAGCCGAAGGTATGGTTGTCAATGTGCCAGGCAAGGGTAATGCCGGCAAACACAATGGTATCAGCGGCGACATCCAAGTGTTTATCGAGGAGGAAGAACATGAACTGTTCGTACGAGACGGCAACGATCTGATCTATAACTTACTATTGGACTTCCCCACGGCGGCTCTTGGCGGAGAAGTGGAGATCCCCACGATCGACGGCACAAAGCTGAAGGTGAAGATGGATAACGGCACGCAGCCCGGCAAGACCATCCGTCTGCGCGGCAAGGGTCTTCCCGCCGTTCAAGGCTATGGTAGCGGCAAGGGCGACCTCGTGGTGAACATCAGTGTCTATGTGCCCCGCACGTTGAGTCGTGAAGAGAAGACTGCCATTGAGCAGTTCCGCGACAGCGACAACTTCAAGGGCGACAAACAGACGAAGGATTCCATCTTCCAGCGTTTCAAGAACTATTTCAATTAAAGATAAGGAGAAAGGAGGAGACGGCGTATGACGTACAAGGAGACGTGTGAATATCTGTATAGCCAACTGCCCATGTTCGAGCAGCAAGGGGCCAGCGGTTACAAGGAGGGATTGGAGAACAGCGTAAAGCTCGATGAGCATTTCGGATTCCCCCATCGCAAATATCGCACCATCCACATTGCCGGCACCAATGGAAAGGGCTCCTGTGCCCATACGATTTCCGCTATCCTGCAGATGTGTGGCTATAAGGTAGGGCTTTACACCTCACCTCATCTGGTGGATTTCTCTGAGCGTATCCGTATCAACGGCAACCCCATCCCCGAAGACTATGTAATAGACTTCGTGCAGAATGAGAAGTCATTCTTCGAGCCCTTGAAGCCGACCTTTTTCGAGTTGGTGACGGCAATGGCGTTTAAGTATTTTGCGGACAAGGCTGTGGATATCGCTGTCATTGAGACTGGCATGGGTGGAAGACTGGACTGCACGAATATCATCACCCCCACCCTCTCCGTCATTACCAACATCGGCCTTGACCACACGCAGTTCCTCGGCAGCACCTTGGAACAGATTGCGATGGAGAAGGCCGGCATCATCAAGCCCAGGATACCGGTTGTCATCGGCGAGGCCACAGAGGAGACACGCCAGATCTTTGACGTGATGGCTGCCGAAGTCAGTGCGCCTATCACCTATGCAGAGGATCAGCATGAGGTTATCGACTGCACCTCTACTGTTGAAGGGCTGCTCTATCACACCGTGCACGATGGTATTCTAGAAGGAGAACTCGCCGGCATTTATCAGAAAAAAAACGCCAACACGATTCTCTGCGCCATCAGAAGACTAGAAGAGATCGGGCTGATGTACCCTGTCCATACGATGCCCGAAGAGCCGTGTAAGAACAGAGAGATCAGGGAAGGATTTAAGCACGTTTGCGACCTGACAGGCCTGAAGGGGCGCTGGCAAAAGGTGAAGGAACGTCCGTTGACAATCTGTGACACAGGACATAACGTGCCAGGCTGGACTTATCTAAGTGAACAACTGAAGGCTATACGCTGCAAACACCGTCATATCGTATTCGGTATGGTGGACGATAAGGATATCCAAGGCGTGATGGCCCTGTTGCCTAAAGATGCCACCTATTACTACACGAAGGCCAACAACAAGCGTGCCGTCTCCGAGGGTGTACTGAAGTTGTACGGTACAGAATTCGGACTTCTGGGCGAGGCCTATCCTGATGTCGTGAGTGCTTATGATGCTGCACAAAAAGCAGCCTCAGAAAAAGACTTTGTGTTCATCGGAGGTAGCAGTTATGTGGTTGCAGAGTTCCTTAAAAACTGCATTTAGCGTTTTTTAATACAGAAGAAACATTTTTTTTGTTGGATTTTTCTTCCATTTGCTTTTTTTTCTGTTACTTTGCAAAAAATACGTAACTTAAAACTTTTAAGATATGGCAAACATAACAGAAACAGCGAATCTCTGTGGTCTGAAGAGAGAAAACTTCCAGACCACTATCAACGGTAAAAAAACCGATTTGTACATCCTCAGAAACCGTAAAGGTTACGAAGTGGCAATCTCTAACTACGGAGGTGCTATCTGCGCTATTATGGTTCCAGGAAAAGACGGTAAAGTAGCTAACGTTATTCAGGGACACGACAGTATCCAGCAGTTGATGAGCGGCAACGAGCCTTATCTCTCAACGCTGATTGGCCGTTGGGGTAACCGCATCTGTAAAGGACAGTTCACGCTGAATGGCAAAGACTATCAGTTGGCTCTCAACGATGGTCCCAACCATCTGCATGGTGGTACCGTAGGTTTCAACGCCAAGGTATGGGATGCCCGTCAGATGGGTCCCCGTGCATTAGCACTGCATCGTATATCCTCTTATGGTGAGGAAGGTTACACCGGCGAGTTGGACGTGACTGTGGAGTTCACCTTCACCGACCTCAACGAACTCATCATTGAGTATCTGGCTACCACCAACAAGAAGACTATCGTAAACCTCACACATCACGCCTTCTTCTGTCTGGCTGGTGCTGCTGATCCCACTCCTACTATCGAGGATCAAATCTGTGAGATCAATGCCGACTTCTATCTGCCTACCGATGCCACCGCTATTCCTACTGGTGAGATTCTGAAGGTGGAAGGAACACCGTTTGATTTCCGCAAACCAAAGACCTTCGGTAAGGAGATCAATGCCGACAACGAGCAGATTAAGTTCGGTCATGGCTACGACCACAACTATGTGCTGAACAAGCACGAAGAAGGTGAGTTGAGCTTTGCAGCAAGAATCACTGAGCCCAAGAGCGGTCGTACACTGGAGTGCTACACCACTGAGCCTGGAATGCAACTCTACACTGCCAACTTTGCTACAGGCTATAAGGGTGCCAACGGCTGCACATTCCCCTATCGCTCTGCCGTATGTCTCGAAGCACAGCACTTCCCCGATACACCTAACCGTCCTTATTTCCCCAGCGTTGTGCTGAATCCCGGTCAGCGTTACAAGCAGAAGACGATTTATCGTTTCGGTGTGGTCGAGTAATCAAAAACTAGCACAACTATATTCGTATGAGTAATCAAAAACAGAACGGAAGCATCATTGCCATCATTACGATGATGTTCCTCTATGCCATGATTTCGTTTGTGACGAATCTTGGCGCACCCATTGGAGTCATCTGGAAGAGCCAGCCTGAAATCGGCGGTTCCAACGTGCTCGGAATCATGGGTAACTTCATGAACTTCTTCGCCTACCTGTTCATGGGAATCCCTGCAGGTAAGATGCTCACGAAGGTCGGATATAAGAAAACAGCCCTTATCGGTATCGCCGTAGGCTTTATCGGTGTGTTCATCCAGTACCTCTCAGGTTTCTCAGGAGGTATCCCTGGCTTCTGCATCTACCTCTTCGGCGCATTCATCTCAGGTTTCGCTGTGTGTATCCTCAATACTGTCGTCAACCCGATGCTGAACCTGCTCGGCGGTGGCGGTAACCGTGGTAACCAGCTGAATATGATTGGTGGTACGCTGAACTCATTGGCCGGAACGATGACCCCGATGCTCGTGGGTGCACTTATTGGAACGGTGACAGCTTCCACACAGATGGCCGACGTGAACCTCGTGATGTATATCGCGATGACTGTCTTCGCCGCAGCCTTCGTAGCCCTGCTCTTCATCCCAATCAAGGATCCTGAGATGGGTAAAGTGACAGCCGACACGGTCTTCGAGCACTCCCCCTGGTCGTTCCGCCACTGTCTGCTCGGTGTGATCGCCATCTTCGTCTACGTAGGCGTTGAGGTGGGTATCCCCGGAGGCCTGAACTTCTATCTGTCTGACACTACAGCCAACGGTGCCTGGACAAATCCTGAGAGTGTGCTCAATGCCGCCACCATCGGTGGTGCTGTGGCCGCCATGTACTGGCTGCTGATGCTCGTGGGTCGTCTGTGCTCCAGTTTCATTGCTGCCAAGGTATCGTCGCGCACGCTGATGCTGATTGCCACCTTCGCCTGCATGATCCTCATCCTGGTAGCCATCTTCACCCCAAAGTCTGTGACCGTCAGCATGCCGCTCATCTCGATTCTCGAGGGATCCATCACTTCAACAACAGTACCTCTGACAGCCTTATTGCTTGTGCTCTGCGGTCTGTTTACATCTGTGATGTGGGCTTCCATCTTCAATCTGGCTACCGAGGGTCTCGGCAAATACACCGCCCAGGCATCAGGTATCTTCATGATGATGGTAGTAGGCGGTGGCGTTCTGCCCGTGGTACAGAATTTCTTCGCCGACATCTTCGGATACATGCCCAGCTACTTCGTCTACTTCTTAGCAGTAGCCTATATGTTCTACTACGCCCTCATCGGCTGCAAGAACGTGAACCCAGAGATTCCCGTTGACTGATTATTCACCTTATTAATATATTATAATGGATATTGAATTTGTAAGAAGCCGTTTCATCAAACACTTTGATGGCAAGACGGGTAACGTATATGCTTCTCCCGGACGTATCAACCTCATCGGCGAGCACACAGACTACAATGGCGGTTTTGTGTTTCCTGGTGCTGTAGACAAGGGGGTGATGGCAGAGATGCGCGCCAATGGCACAGAAGATACCGTGATGGCTTACGCTATCGACCTGAAAGATCGTGTAGATTTCAAGTTAAGTGATCCTAATGGTCCGAAGACATCTTGGGCCCGTTATATCTATGGTATCGCCTTGGAAATGAAAAAGCGCGGTGTACCTGTGAAGGGCTTCAACATCGCCTTTGCTGGTGATGTACCCTTAGGTGCCGGCATGTCGTCGTCAGCTGCCATGGAGAGTTGTTTTGCCTATGGCCTGAACGACATCTTCGGTGACAACAAGGTATCCCAATGGGATATGGTGTTGGCAGGTCAGGCTACAGAGCACAACTACTGCGGCGTTAACTGCGGTATCATGGATCAGTTTGCTTCTGTCTTTGGTAAGTCAGGCTGTCTGATGCGTCTGGATTGCCGTAGCCGTGAGTTTGAGTATTTCCCTTTCAAGCCCGATGGCTATCGTCTGGTATTGCTCGACTCTGTGGTAAAGCACCAGCTGGCAGGTTCACCCTACAACGACCGTCGTAACTCATGCGAGAACGTAGTGAAGCACATTCAGGCAAAGCATCCGGAGGGTAAGTTTGAGACCCTGCGTGACTGCACCTGGGAACAACTTGATGAGGTTCGTGCAGAGGTAGGCGAGGAGGACTACAAGCGTGCAAAGTTCGTCCTTGGGGAGAAAGATCGCGTGTTGGCAGTCTGCGATGCCCTGAACGAAGGTGACTACGAGAAGGTTGGCGAGATGATGTACAAGACGCATGAAGGTCTGTCGAAGGACTATGAGGTATCTTGTGAAGAGCTCGACTTCTTGAACGAAGTTGCCAAGGAGAACGGTGTAACAGGTTCACGTATTATGGGTGGTGGTTTTGGTGGTTGCACCATCAACCTTGTACGCAATGATCTCTATACCAAGTTCATTGCTGATGCCAAGAAACGTTTCAATGAGAAGTATGGTCATGAGCCTAAAGTCTATGATGTAGTCATTGGTGACGGCTCACGCAAAATATGCTAACCCAGACCTAAGTAAACACAGTTTTGGTGTTTACAAAAGTTAAAAATGGCGGTAAGGTGTAAAAAATACACTTTTGCCGCTATTTTTTTGTGTTATTTATTTGCTAGTTCAAAAATAAATTGTAATTTTACACCCAAAATTATATCGCATAATCAAAACAACTTAAAACAAGTAAAGATGAAAGTACTAAAAACTATCTGTATGGGAATCGGTGCAGTTGCATTGTTATTCTCATGTTCATCTGCCCCAAAGGCACCACAGTTGACAACATCAGGACTTGACGCAGCAAAGTTCGACACAACGATTCAGAACAGGCCCGTCAAACTCTACACGTTGAAGAACGCCAATGGGATGGAAGTCTGCATCACCAACTACGGTGGACGTATCGTATCTCTCTGTGTTCCCGACAAGGATGGTAAGCCAACAGACGTTGTACTCGGTTTTGACAACATTGCCCAGTATGCCGACACCATCAACACCCCGTCAGACTACGGATCAAGTGTAGGCCGCTATGCCAATCGTATCAAAGAGGGAAAGTTCACCCTCAATGACACCGACTATCAACTGAAGAAGAACGATGGTCCTAACTGTCTGCATGGCGGCGGTAATACCGGTTGGATGCATCAGGTATATGAGGCCGAGCAGATTGGTGATTCCATCCTAAGACTGACTATCATTGCGAAAGACGGTGAGAACGGATTCCCGGGTAAAGTAATGGCTGTTACCACCTATAAGCTCACTGACGACAATGTGCTGGATATGACTTGGGAAGCTGAGACTGACAAGCCGACAATCATCAATCAGACCAATCATAACTACTATAACCTCAACGGTGATTTCACCCAGCCCGGTTATGACATGGTGCTCTATGTGAATGCCGACAACTTCACACCAAGTGACAAGTTGTATATCCCCACTGGTGAGATTAAGTCTGTAGAGGGTACACCTATGGATTTCCGTACCCCACACGCCATTGGCGACAGCATCCATTCTGATTTCGACCAGATTCAGAATGCTACGGGTTACGATCATAATTTCTGCCTGAACACATTCAAGGACGGTAAGGGTGACGACACACAGGTTTGCGCCAGCCTCTACTCTCCCAAGACAGGTATCTTTATGGAAATGTTCACCAACGAGCCTGGTGTTCAGGTTTATAGCGGCAACTTCCAAGGTGTAGGTGCTGACGCAAAGATTGCACGTAAGCACGGCCTCACCTACCCTAAGCACGTCAGCGTTTGCTTGGAGAGCCAGAAATATCCTGATTCTCCCAACCATCCCGACTGGGTACAACCCACTCTAAATCCTGGCGAGAAATATTTCAGTCATGCGGCATACAAATTCTCTATTAAATAAAATTACTAACAACATTTAATTTACTAAATCAATGGATTGGAATGCGACTCATTTCATATGGCTTGACTGGACAGTACTTGCCATAGGTATTTGTGGAGTAGTGGCTGCCGTATGGTATGCCATCTGGAAAGACAAGAAAGCCCAGCAGGGCGAAGACTCTTCGGCTTATCTCTTTGGTAAAGGTGAGCCTTGGTACGTAATCGGTATGGCTATCTTTGCAGCCAATATCGGTAGTGAACACTTGGTAGGTCTGGCTGGTACAGGTGCTAAGAGTGGTGTAGGAATGGCTCACTGGGAGATGCAGGGATGGATGATCCTCATCTTAGGATGGTTGTTCGTACCTTTCTACCAGCTGATGATTAACAAGATGGGCAAGATCATCACCATGCCCGACTTCCTGAAGTTCCGCTACACACAGCGCACAGGTTCATGGCTATCAATCATCACACTGGTGGCTTACGTGCTAACCAAGGTATCAGTTACTGCCCTGACAGGTGGTATTTTCTTCAAATATCTGTGGGGACTGAATTTCTGGGTTGGTGCTATCGGACTGATTCTCATCACAGCCGTCTTTACCGTATTCGGTGGAATGAAAGGAGTAATGACACTAAGTTCTATCCAGACACCTATTCTTATTATAGGTTCGTTCCTCGTATTGTTCCTTGGTCTATCGGCACTTGGTGGCGGCAACATTGCAGAAGGATGGACAAGCATGATGGACTATTGCGGAAAACTTAATAACGGCTATGGAACCACTCACATGTTCCACTGGGAGGAAGGTGACTCTATGTATCAGGAGTACCCAGGCTTCGTAGTGTTCATTGGTGCTTCGATCATCGGATTTTGGTACTGGTGTACTGACCAGCATATTGTTCAGCGTGTACTTGGTCAGGTTCCTGGTGAAGATAACGCCGAAGTGATGAAGCGTGCTCGTCGTGGAACGATTGCAGCAGGTTTCTTCAAGGTCCTGCCTTGCTTCATGTTCCTTATCCCTGGTATGATTGCAGCAGCTTTGGCTCAGAAAGGCGCCATCCAGATGGAAGAGACCGACGCTGCCTTTGCCATCATGGTGCAGAATGTTCTGCCTGCTGGTATTAAGGGTATCGTTACCATTGGATTTATCTGCGCGCTCGTAGCTTCTCTAGCAGCATTTTTCAATAGCTGTGCCACCCTCTTTACCGAGGATTTCTACAAACCAATGAAGAAAGGTATGAGTGAGGCTCACTATGTACTCGTAGGTCGTATCGCTACCGTTGTAGTAGTGATTCTTGGTTTCGCTTGGTTGCCGATCATGATGGGTATGGACACACTTTACAACTATCTGCAAGGTATCCAGTCGTTGCTGGCACCTGCTATGGTTGTCATCTTCGCATGCGGAATCTTGAGTAAGAAGGTTACGCCAAAGGCTGGAGAATATACGCTGATAGTAGGTTTCCTTATCGGAATGCTCCGTCTGGTTACCAATGTCATCACTGATACAGGCCGCGCCACGATGGAAGGTGGCTTTTGGGATGCAACAGCATGGTTCTGGCAGACCAACTGGCTGGTATTTGAGTGCTGGTTATTGGTATTCTTGCTTATTTTCATTGCTGCAGTTTCCAAGTTCACACCAGCTCCAACACAGGCTCAGATAGATGCTATCACATTCACAAGTGATTTCAAGAAATCCATTAAGGAGAGCTGGGGTGCCTTCGATGTGATTGGCACACTGGTTGTTATCGGCCTCTGCAGCTGCTTCTATGCCTACTTCTGGTAATTCAATTTATAAGAAAAAGAAGAAATGACTTATTATAACGAACATTCCAAAGTCTGGCTGTCTGTTGATTGCATCATCTTCGGCTTTGACGAAGGAAAGTTAAAGATCCTGATTGGTAAGCGCAAGATGGATCCTGGACGCGGCGAATGGAGCCTCTACGGAGGCTTCGTTGGCGGCGAAGAGAGTGTTGATGCAGCAGCATCCAGAACCCTATTCGAACTAACAGGACTACGAAATCTATACATGCGACAGGTAGGCGCATTCGGTAATGTTGACCGTGACCCAGGTGAGCGTGTGGTGTCTATCGCTTATTACGCTCTGATTAACGTCAACGATTATGATGAGGCACTCCGTCAGTCACATGAGCAGGTATGGATGGATATCAACGAAATACCTCGACTATATTCCGACCATAACGAAATGGTTAAGAAAGCCAGAAAAATGATGCAGCAAAAACTGGCTCAGGAACCTGTTGGGTTCCGTTTGCTCCCCAGCCTCTTTACACTCACGCAGCTTCAGAAACTGTATGAGGCCGTGAAAGGTGAGACAATCGATAAGCGCAATTTCCGTAAACGCATCAAGGAAATGGACTTTATCGAGAAAACCGAACTGATTGATAAAAACAGTTCCAAGCGGGGAGCATCCCTCTATCGTTTCAATAAGAGAATCTATAACGAAGATCCAAACTTTAAATTATAGCAACAATGTTAGAAGAACTGAAAGAGAAAGTATTCAAGGCAAATCTTGACCTTGTGAAACAAGGATTAGTCATCTTCACTTGGGGTAATGTATCAGGTATCGACCGCGAGCACGGACTGGTGGTCATCAAGCCCTCTGGTGTTGATTATGATGTAATGAAGGCCAGTGACATGGTAGTAGTTGATCTCAATACGGGCGAAGTAGTTGACGGCGATTTGAATCCCTCTTCCGATACGCCTACACACCTTGTCCTCTATAAGGCTTTCCCCAACATCCAAGGTGTAGTTCACACCCACTCTACCTATGCCACAGCTTTTGCCCAAGCAGGTCGTGATATTCCCAATATCGGCACCACACATGCCGACTACTTCTATCAGGATATCCCTTGCACACGTGATATGACTGAGGCTGAGGTTAAGGGACAGTACGAGTTGGAGACAGGTAATGTCATTGTGGATGAGATCCTGAATATCCGTAAGATCAATCCTGACCACACTCCCGCTGTGCTGGTGAAGAATCATGGTCCGTTCTCATGGGGTACCTCTCCCGACAATGCAGTCTATAACGCAAAGGTCATGGAGCAGTGTGCCAAGATGGCGTTCGTTTCATTCTCTGTGAATCCGAACACCACGATGAACCCCTTACTGGTGGAGAAGCACTATATGCGTAAACACGGACCTAATGCCTACTATGGCCAGAAAGGACAGAAACATTAACAAACATATAAACTTAAAAACGTACAACAATTATGATTAAAGCTTTTGAGAATTACGAGATTTGGTGGGTCACTGGTGCACAGCTTCTCTATGGAGGTGATGCAGTTGTGGCAGTTGATGGACACTCTAAGGAGATGGTAGCAGGTCTGAACGACAGCGGTATTATCCCCATCAAGGTAGTTTATAAAGGTACAGCCAACAGCTCAAAGGAGGTAGAAGCTGTGATGAAGGCCGCCAACAACGACGACAAGTGCGTTGGTATCATCACCTGGATGCACACCTTCTCGCCTGCCAAAATGTGGATCAAGGGTCTGCAGGATCTGCAGAAGCCCCTCCTCCACTTCCACACACAGTATAATGCCGAGATTCCCTGGGACACGATGGATATGGACTTCATGAACCTGAACCAGAGTGCTCACGGCGATATCGAGTTCGGACATATCTGCACCCGTATGCGTGTTCCACGTAAGGTGGTTTGTGGTTATTGGAAGGACGAGGCTGCTCAGAAACAGATTGCCGTATGGGCTCGCGTAGCCGCAGGTGTGGCAGACGCCAAGAACGTACGCTGTCTGATGTTCGGTATGAACATGAACAACGTAGCCGTTACCGATGGTGACCGTGTGGAGTTCGAGCAGCGTATGGGTTATCACGTAGATTACTATCCCGTCAGCTCTCTGATGGAGTACTTCAAAAAGGTGACTGATGCAGAAGCCGACGCCCTTGTTGAGGAGTACAAGAAGGCTTATACCATCAAGATCGACGAGAGTGGCGAAGCCGTTTACTGGGAGAAGGTGAAGAACTCGGCTAAGGCTGAGATCGCTCTGCGCCGCGTGTTGAAAGACGAAGGCGCTACCGCCTTTACCACCAACTTCGACGACCTGGGTGATGCCGATATCAACGATCCTAACTTCGTTGGCTTCGACCAGATTCCTGGTCTGGCTTCACAGCGCCTGATGGAAGAAGGTTATGGCTTCGGTGCTGAGGGTGACTGGAAGACCGCTTGTCTCTACCGTACCCTCTGGTTGATCCAGCAGGGTCTGCCCACAGGTTGTTCATTCCTCGAGGATTACACCCTGAACTTCGCTGGTGACCGCAGTTCTTGTCTGCAGAGCCACATGCTCGA
>JAEEGG010008137.1_pt1 | contig 23885 bp, 19 predicted proteins | sample 9134161 | NCBI WGS metagenome assembly JAEEGG01 (sample SAMN16246543, study PRJNA631951) | gut metagenome | biome: gut microbiome; feature: rumen; material: CR-attached | host: Bos | place: Iran: Karaj | collected 2018-10
AAAGAAATATCACCTGATGAATATGAGCTGGATAAGGACGCACAAGTAGCACATGCCAATATTGCCATCGTGTCAAGTAACATCATCGGTAAAGGTCCTGGACAGTCGGTGGAACGAGACTTCTTGTCACAAGCGTTTTCTGATTTCATCTTTGCTATCGTCATCGAAGAACTTGGAATCATTGGAGCTGCGTTCGTGGTGCTCCTATACATCGTATTACTTTATCGCACTGCCCGTATTGCCAGCCAATGCGAAAACAATTTCCCTGCATTCCTTGTCATGGGCTTAGCCCTATTATTAGTTATTCAGGCATCCTTTAACATGTTGGTGGCCGTAGGTATTGCTCCCGTAACAGGACAGCCACTTCCACTGATCAGCAAAGGTGGCACATCAACCATTATAAACTGCGCATACATCGGGGTGATATTAAGCGTAAGCCGCTCTGCAAAAAAAAGAGAGACAAAATTGGCGAAAAAAGAAATATAATTTGTAATTTTGCACGCAACATTCATTAAAAGGCATATGAGCAAAGAGTTGAGGGTTATCATTAGCGGAGGAGGAACAGGCGGACACATTTTTCCGGCTGTATCCATTGCGAACGCAGTCAAAGCACTGCGTCCTGATGCAAAGATCCTATTTGTAGGCGCATTAGGACGTATGGAAATGCAACGTGTGCCTGCTGCTGGCTATGAGATCAAAGGTCTGCCTATCTGTGGATTTGACCGGAAAAACCTGCTGAAAAATATCAAAGTGCTATATAAGATCTGGAAAAGCCAGCGTATGGCCAAACAGATTATCAAGGACTTCCAGCCACAAGTTGCCGTTGGTGTAGGCGGCTATGCCAGTGGCCCTACATTGAACAAAGCAGCAGCTATGGGAATCCCTTGTCTGATTCAGGAACAGAACTCATATGCTGGTGTAACCAATAAATTGTTGGCAAAGAAAGCAAAAAAGATCTGTGTAGCTTACGAAGGAATGGAGCGTTTCTTCCCAGCTGAGAAAATTATTCTCACTGGAAATCCTGTACGCCAGGCGTTACTTGACAAAAAGATCTCACATGAAGAGGCTGTCAAGAACCAAGGACTTAATCCTGACAAGAAGACCATCCTCTTAGTTGGTGGAAGCCTGGGAGCCAGAACCATTAATGAAAGTATGCTTCAGCATCTCGACCTCATTAAGACATCAGATGTTCAGTTTATCTGGCAAACGGGCAAGTACTATAGTGCAGAAATTGCAGAACGTCTTAAGGGTGAAAACATTCCGAATCTAAAAGTTACCGACTTTATCACTGACATGGGTGAAGCCTACAAGGCCGCCGATCTCGTTATTAGTCGTGCCGGAGCCAGCAGCATTTCTGAGTTCTGCCTTATCGGCAAACCAGTTATTCTTGTTCCAAGTCCCAATGTCGCTGAGGATCATCAAACCAAGAATGCATTAGCACTATCCACGCGCGATGCTGCTATCTATGTAAAAGACTCTGAAGCGCCGGCAACCTTATTAGAGTTGGCCATCAAGACTGTTAATGACGAGGCAAAACTGAAATCACTGAGTGAAAATGTTTTGAAACTAGCCCTCCCCGATTCTGCCGAAATTATCGCTAAAGAGGTCATTAAACTTGCAGAAGGAAAATAAAAAAATGATGATGGAATTAAAAGATATCAAAGCTGTATATTTCGTAGGTGCTGGTGGCATTGGCATGAGTGCTATCGCCCGGTATTTCCTAAAAAAAGGAATTGTGGTAGCAGGCTATGACAAGACCCCTTCCGATCTGACACGCCATCTGGAGAAGGAAGGAATGCTCATCCATTATGAAGAAGACGTTGAGCAGATTCCTGCTCCTTGTAAGAAGCAGAATGAGTGTTTAGTCATCTATACCCCAGCTATCCCGGCAGAACACAAAGAGCTCATATTCTTCCGTGAGAATCATTTTGAAATTCAGAAACGCGCCCAAGTACTCGGTACACTGACCCAGGCTCATAAGGGTCTTTGCGTTGCCGGAACCCACGGAAAGACTACCACCTCTACCATGTGTGCCCATATTATGCATCTGAGCCACCTGGATTGCAATGCATTTTTAGGTGGTATCTCGAAGAATTATGGAACCAACTACATTCTATCCAACTCTGATTATGTAGTGATTGAAGCTGATGAGTTTGACCGTTCATTCCACTGGTTGCGCCCATGGATGAGTGTCATCACATCAACGGATCCAGACCATCTGGACATCTATGGGACAAAAGAGGCCTATCTTGAGAGTTTCCGACATTACAGTGAGCTGATCCAGCCAGGAGGTGCTCTTATCATCCACAGGGATTTAGAGATGAAAGAACATTTACAGGATGGTGTTCAGCGCTACGACTATAGCCTGGACAAAGGAGACTTCCATGCAGAAAACATCCTTATTGACAATGGAGAAATTACCTTCGACTTCATTTCGCCCATCGAGTGTGTGAAAGACATACAACTTGGGCAGCCAATTCCCATCAACATTGAGAATGGCATTGCGGCTATGGCTATGGCTCAGCTTAATGGTTGCACCGCAGAGGAGCTGAAACATGGCATGCAGACCTATGGAGGAGTAGATCGGCGTTTTGACTTTAAAATCAAGACCGATAATTTGGTGTTCCTAAGCGACTATGCTCACCATCCGAAAGAGATCTACCAAAGTGCACGTAGTATCCGTGAGCTCTATAAGGATAAACACATTACGGCTATTTTCCAGCCACACCTCTATACCCGCACTCGCGACTTTTATAAGGATTTTGCAGATGCTTTGAGCTTGCTCGACGAGGTGGTTCTCACAGAGATCTATCCTGCACGTGAACGTCCTATCGAGGGTGTGACCTCTAAACTCATTTATGACAACCTGAAACAAGGTGTCAAGAAACAGATTATTAATAAAGATGAGGTGCTTGACTTTGTCAAGTCACACAAGTTTGAAGTGCTTATAGTACTGGGAGCTGGTGACCTTGATAATCAAGTACCACAGATTGCAGAAATATTAAACAACAAGAAATAAGATTAGCATCGTGTCCATCAATTGGAGAAAATCCGTCTTTGTAGCATGCGACATTATCATCGCCGCCTATTTGCTACTGGCTGTCACCGCGTTTAACAAACCCGATGTGACTGCCACGAACTGCTCTGAGGTTACAATTAACATCGAGCAGAATGCTATCGACGGATTCATGAATGCAGAGGAAATCAAGAAAGCCCTCACAAAAGAGAAAGCCTATCCCCTGTCGTTACTAATGGAAGAAATTAATCCACGAAAGATAGAGGAAACGCTGGAGAAGAACCCGTTTGTAGAGAAAGCAGAATGTTATAAGACACAGAGTGGTCATGTATGCATTAATGTGAAACAGCGAATACCTGTAGTCAGAGTCATGGCAGACAATAATGAGAGCTATTATGTAGATACTCATGGAAGTATGATGCCCGAAAGCCGTTATGTCACCAACCTGATTATTGCTACAGGCGCCATCACTCGTAAGTATGCCCAGACCACACTGACGCGTATAGCCAGCCACATCCTCCAAGATCCTTTCTGGAAGAATCAGATTGTACAGATAAACATTCTTGCAGATGGGTCGGTGGAAGTTGTTCCACGTGTGGGTGACCATATCATTTATCTCGGGCCTCCATACGATATTGCCAAAAAACTGGAACGTACACGAAAGTTCTACTTATATGGTCTAAATAAAGCAGGCTGGAACAAATACAACTATATTAGTGTTGAGTTTAGTAACCAGATCATATGTAAGAAAAATAAAAGAAAAAACAAATATATATAAGAGATGGCAGCAAAGGAATTTATTGTAGCAATTGAACTCGGTTCGTCAAAAGTAACCGGTATCGCGGGACAAAAGAATCTCGATGGAAGTATTCAGGTTCTTGCCGTTGTAAAGGAAGAATCTTCTGCTTTTATCCGCAAAGGAGTGGTCTATAATATCGACAAGACCGCTCAATGCCTTACCAGCATCATCAAGAAGCTGGAAACCCAACTGAAGACTGAAATCAGACAGGTGTATGTCGGTGTTGGCGGACAATCTATCCGCAGCATCAGAAATATCATTGGAAAAGATCTGCCTAATGAGAGCATCGTTACACAAGAAATGGTAATCGAATTAATGGATGCCAACCGGAGCATGACCTATCAAGATCAGGAAATATTAGATGCTGCTGTACAAGAATATAAGGTTGGCTCACAACTTCAGATTGACCCTGTCGGCATTCAGGCTACCAAACTTGAAGGCAATTTCCTGAACATCCTTGAAAGGAAAGCCTTCTATAAGAATCTGAATAAATGTTTTGAAACGGCCGGCATTAATGTGGCAGAGATGTATCTCGCTCCATTGGCTTTGGCAGACAGCGTTCTGACAGAAGCAGAAAAACGTTCTGGTTGTGCTCTTGTTGACCTCGGTGCCGATACCACGACTGTATCTGTCTATTCCAAAAATATCCTTCGCCATCTCGCTGTCATCCCCCTCGGTGGAAATAACATCACCAAGGATATTGCTACCCTGCAGATGGAAGAAAGCGATGCAGAACGGATGAAACTAAAATACGCTGCCGCCTATACCGACAATAATGACATCGATAACGATTTGAAATACCCCATCGACACAGAACGCCAGATAGAGAGTCGCAAATTCATTGAAATCGTTGAAGGACGTTTAGAAGAAATCATTGAAAACGTCTGGTACCAGATTCCTTCAGAGTACTACGACAAACTTTTAGGAGGCATCATTCTGACTGGTGGCGGTTCAAACTTGAAAAATATCGAAAAGGCATTCTCAAACCACACACATGTCGATAAGATTCGCATCGCAAAATTTGTGACTCAGACCATATCTTCCACCAATGAAAGTATCAAGGCCCATGATGGTATGATGAACACTGTCCTTGGTCTATTGGCAAAAGGTGATATCAACTGTGCCGGTGGTGCTGTAGATCCCAATGGAGATCTCTTCAGCCCACAGAAACCAACATCTGCCCAGTCTGTAGTCGACATGAGACCTGCCCGCCAGGTTGGAGAGATTCCTGCTGGAGTCGTTCTCACTGAAGCAGAAAAAAAGGCTGCGGAAGCAGGTAAGAAGGCTGCTGAGGAAGAGAAGCGCCGCCTGGAGGAAGAAGAGCAACGGCTCAAACGCGAGGAAGAGCTTCGGGAGAAGGCAGAACAAGAACGTATCCGTAAGGAAAACAGTTTCTGGAACAAGGCCATCAAAGGTCTTAAGAACTTTGGAAAGACCATCATAGAGGAGGAATAAGATTAGTTTTAGTTGACGATTAAAGATTAAGATTTATGGATAATAATAACATACAGATTCTGGACTTCGGAGCACCGGAGAAGGAACATAGCATCATCAAAGTAATAGGTGTCGGCGGTGGTGGCGGTAATGCTGTCAATCACATGTATCGCGAGGGGATCCATGATGTTACGTTCGTACTATGTAATACGGATAATCAAGCATTAAATGATTCTCCCGTGCCTGTTCATTTGCAACTCGGCAAGGAGGGCCTCGGTGCCGGCAACAAACCAGAAAAAGCCCGTCAGGCTGCAGAAGAAAGTCTTGACGATATCAAGAATATGCTTAGCGATGGCACCAAAATGGCATTTATTACAGCTGGCATGGGCGGTGGAACAGGAACTGGAGCAGCTCCAGTCATCGCACGCGTTAGCAAAGAACTTGGTATTCTGACAGTTGGTATAGTTACCATCCCTTTCCGTTTTGAAGGTGACCGCAAGATTGATCAGGCCCTTGATGGCGTAGAGGAAATGCAGAAACATGTTGATGCCCTTCTCGTTATCAATAACGAGCGCTTGCGTGAAATATATCCAGAACTATCTGTACTTGATGCTTTCGGTAAGGCAGACGACACACTCAGTGTGGCTGCCAAATCAATTGCAGAGATTATCACCGTTCATGGACTTATCAACCTCGACTTTAACGATGTGAAGACCGTCTTGAAGGATGGAGGCGTGGCTATTATGTCAACTGGTTATGGCGAAGGTGAAGGGCGTGTGAAGAAAGCTATTGAAGACGCTTTGCACTCACCACTGCTCAATGATAATGACATCTTCAACTCCAAGAAGATCCTACTATCTATTTCCTTCGCCGGCTCAAAGGATGGGCAACAGTCACTCATGATGGAGGAGATGAACGACGTCAACGACTTTATGGCGAAATTCGGTAACGACTTTGAGATTAAATGGGGCCTCGCTACCGATCTTGAACTTGGAAAGAAGGTGAAGGTAACAATCCTTGCTACTGGATTTGGAATCGAGAGCATTGATGGTATGGGCAGTCATCTTAAGAAACAAAGTCAGGAAGATCTCAATCGTATAGCAGCAGAACAGGAGAGAGCAGCAGAACGTCAGGATCGACGTAACCGCTACTATGGTGGTGAAGGTGGCACTAAGCGCTACAAGCGCCGTCCGAACATTTACCTGTTCCGTCCCGAGGATCTGGATAACGACGATGTCATCTCTGCGGTAGAATCCACACCTACATATAAACGTACGCGAGAGATCCTTGAGAGCATCAATAGCCAGGCAAATGGAGATATCTATACGGAAGCAGACAATTCGACTGCTGAAACCAAGGATTCTTTTCAAGGAACAATCCGATTCGATTAATTAGGCGAATAACTCCTGAAGAACAACCACCGACTTCATTTCTGGGAAATCCGGCAAATGAAGTCGGTAGTATTTTAATGCGACATCTAAAAACCGATTACGTTCATGATGCGACATCCTGAAAAGATGCATCGTTGGATAGTCCATCCTCATCAATAATTGTACCTTCTCAGCCTCTTGTGGCTCCAGAAAGTCACGATGGACTGGTGGCATCTTGCAAAATACACTCTCTCTAAGATCAAAATAATCACCTGAAACATAATCATCGAGATTGGGATAAAATCCAAGAAAACGGCTCAGGCGCATCAAGAAAACAAGATGAAAGTTGGCAAAGCGATCTTCTTGTGCATCCAACCACTCAATACTATTCACAACATAATCGAACAGATATTCATTTTGCTGTTCAGATCGTAAGACGTAATAAAGAAACTCAGAAATAAAGAGAGAGATTGACAATTTGAATGGTTCGAATGGAATACTTGAGAAGGGCTGTAACAGCCTCACATCCGAAAATTTCTGCAACTGAACTTTGGGTCGAATATCAACTTCTATATCCAATAGTGAGAGAGGCTGGAAAAACTGTTTCTTCACTTTCGAGTTTGAGGTCCTGGGAATATTCACGATAAACGACAGATGCCCCTGACTTCTGGCGAACAAATCCACGATAAGTCGCGATTCACCATACTTAAGAGAATGAAGTACAATTGCCTGAGTTTTCGTCAACATACGCTGCAAAATTAAACAATTATAACCGAAAAATGAAAATTATTAGCCTAAAATTACATTTTTTGCTTAGAAAATTTGCCCAATTGGAAAAATTGCAGTAATTTTGCACCCGCTTTTAGCATCGATGGTCCCTTCGTCTATCGGTTAGGACGAGAGATTTTCATTCTCTAAAGAGGAGTTCGACTCTCCTAGGGACTACCTCATTAAATCCGCCATCTGCACAGCCAGTGCTACTGAGTCACATCGGAAACGGTGGCGGAGGGTTTCTGAAAAGGAATCCGCCCAGGGCAGTCGTTTAGACATAAGACCCATAAGCTTTAAATTAACATCAAAATTAAAATTAAAAAATGGCAAATCACAAATCATCAGTGAAGCGTATCCGTCAGGACAAGAAAAAGGCACTTCACAACCACTACTACGCAAAGACAATGCGTAATGCAGTACGCAAGCTCCGTGCAATGGAGAACAAGGAAGAGGCTGTTGCTCTCTATCCGAAAGTACAGAAGATGCTTGACAAGTTGGCAAAGACCAACATCATCCACAAGAACAAGGCTGCAAACCTGAAGTCAAGTCTCGCACTGCACATTAATAAGCTGGGATAATCATAGATTCAGACTAGCATACGCGGGTCATTTGCAAAAAGCAAGTGACCCGTTTGTTTTTTGTAGTTTTTTAGCAGATAAACATAGTTTATCTGACTTTTTTTTTGTACCTTTGCATCCAAATTGTAAAAACAAGGAAATGACAGAAGAACAACAGAACCAAGAACAGAACTATTCCGCGAGCAATATTCAGGTGCTCGAGGGATTGGAAGCCGTACGTAAACGCCCTGCAATGTACATCGGTGACATTAGTGAGAAGGGACTACACCATCTGGTTAACGAGACTGTCGATAACTCTATTGACGAAGCGATGGCCGGTTATTGTACGCATATTGAAGTAACAATCAATGAAGATAACTCCATTACTGTACAGGACAATGGACGCGGTATTCCCGTAGATGAACATGAGAAGATGCACAAGAGTGCCCTCGAGGTCGTCATGACAGTGCTCCATGCTGGTGGAAAGTTCGACAAGGGATCGTATAAGGTGTCTGGCGGTCTGCACGGTGTGGGTGTCAGTTGTGTGAACGCTCTCTCTACCCACATGATGTCACAAGTCTATCGTAACGGCCATATTTATCAGCAAGAATATGAGAAAGGTAAGCCACTCTACGACGTGAAGATTGTGGGCGATACGGATAGGACGGGTACACGCCAGCAATTCTGGCCTGATGGCAGTATCTTCACAACGACGGAATACAAGTATGACACTATTGCCAAGCGTATGCGCGAATTGGCTTATCTGAATGCCGGTATCACCATCACCCTCACCGACTTACGTCCTGATGAGGAAGGCAACCTGAAGCAGCCCGAGGTGTTCCACGCCAAGGACGGTCTCAAGGAGTTCGTACGCTACGTGGATCGTCACCGCACCCATCTTTTCGACGATGTCATCTACCTGAAGACAGAGAAGCAGGGCACACCTATCGAAGTGGCTGTGATGTACAATACCGACTATTCAGAGAATATCCACTCTTACGTCAATAATATCAACACCATCGAGGGTGGCACCCACCTCATGGGCTTCCGAGCAGCTCTTACCCGTACTTTGAAGGCATACGCCGATGCCGATCCTCAGATTTCCAAGCAGATCGAGAAGGCCAAGATTGAGATTGCTGGTGAAGACTTCCGCGAGGGTTTGACAGCTGTTATCTCTATCAAGGTAGCAGAACCTCAGTTCGAAGGTCAGACCAAGACCAAGCTAGGAAACTCTGAGGTGGCTGGTGCAGTTCAGCAGGCCGTAGGCGAGGCACTGAGCAACTATCTAGAGGAGCATCCGAAAGAGGCAAAGCTCATCTGCGACAAAGTGGTACTCGCTGCCACAGCCCGTATCGCAGCCCGTAAGGCTCGTGAGAGCGTACAGCGCAAGAACCCAATGACGGGTGGCGGACTGCCTGGCAAACTTGCAGACTGTTCAAATAAGGATCCCCAGCAGTGTGAGATTTTCCTTGTCGAGGGTGACTCCGCAGGCGGTTCTGCTAAATCTGGTCGCGACCGTCACTTCCAGGCTATTCTTCCTTTGCGTGGTAAGATTCTGAACGTTGAGAAAGTTCAGTGGCATCGCGTGTTTGAGTCAGAGTCAGTCATGAATATCATTCAAAGTATTGGTGTACGTTTTGGCGTAGAGGGCGAAGGCGACCGTGAGGCCAACATTGACAAGTTGCGTTACAATAAGATTATCATCATGACCGATGCCGACGTCGATGGTTCTCACATCGACACACTAATCATGACACTCTTCTACCGCTTCATGCCGCAGGTGATTCAGGGCGGACACCTCTACATCGCTACCCCACCGCTCTATAAGTGTACCTACAAGAAGTATTCAGAATACTGCTATACAGAACAGCAGCGTCAGGCATTTATTGATAAATATGTAGCTGGTAACGGTGAAGACAAAGCTCTGCACACGCAGCGCTACAAAGGTCTTGGTGAGATGAACCCCGAACAGCTTTGGGAGACTACCATGAATCCTGAGAACCGTCTGCTTAAGCAAGTCTCCATCGAGAATGCTGCAGAGGCTGATGAAATTTTCTCCATGCTGATGGGTGACGACGTAGAACCTCGCCGCGAATTCATTGAGAAGAATGCGACCTACGCCAATATCGACGCGTAACGACATCATCATTAATAATTCAAATACTTTTCATTCCCCACCCGTTCAGGTTCGTCCTGCTCGGGTGGATTTTTGTGTATTTAATAACTTTTATGAAATAATCCCCATGCGGGCATTTGCAAGTTTCGATATTAATTTTTATCTTTGCGGAAAAATAGATTGTTATGAAAATATTAGCTATTAATCCGGGCATGATCTCAACCAAGGTGGGGATTTTTGAAGACGAAAAGCTGCTGATGCACGCCACGTTGAACCACCCGTTCGAAGAACTGTGTCGCTATCCGTTCATCATGGACGAATTCGACTACCGCAAGGAAAAGATTCTGGAGGAGATTCAGCGCCAGGGCTACACCATGGACTTCGATGTGGTTGTAGGTCGCGGCGGTCTGGTAAAACCTATCGAAAGCGGTGTATATGAACTGAATGACAAGGTGATTGAAGACACCCGGAATCCCCGTTTGCACCATGCTTGCAACCTGGGGTCGCTAATAGCACTGAGCATAGCCCGCCAGATTAAAGGATGCCGAGCCTTCACCGTCGATCCTGGCGTTGTGGACGAACTCGACGACGTAGCCCGCATCACAGGTCTGCCCGAGATGCCTCATCAGACCATCTGGCATGCCCTTAACCAGCGGGAGATAGCCAAACGTTACTGTCGTGAACACGGTCTTGTGTATGAGGAACAAGACTTGATCGTCTGCCATATGGGCAGCGGCATCTCCTTCGCCATGCACCATCATGGACGGGCCATCGAGTGCAGCGACGCGCTGAGCGGTGACGGACCTTTCTCGCCTTCAAGAGCTGGCATGCTACCAACGGCAGCGCTGGTGAAACTATGCTATAGTGGACAATATACCGAGGCAGAGATGCTGCGCAAGATTAATGGTCATAGCGGACTGACGGCTCACTTGGGCACAAACGACGTGAGAGAGGTGGAGCGGCGCATCGCCGAGGGCGACCAAAAGGCCAAACTGGTGCTCGACGCTATGATCTACAGCATTGCACGCTGGCTATCTTCATTGGCACCTTCCACCAACGGGCACGTAGATGCCGTCATCCTTACTGGTGCCATTGCCCACAGCAAGTACGTTACAGAAGGGTTGCGACGCAGATTGAACTATCTCGCCCCCATATTCGTATATCCTGGTGAAGACGAGCTGACAGCACTGGCCATGAATGTGCTCAGAGCCATGCGCGGAGAACAGGAGATCAAGATATACTCCTAAATAGCGGCAAGCGCCAGACTGTAGTATTTCGACTCCGGGCTATCGGCACGTGAAGGGAGCACACAACAGCACTGGGTACCCTGAAGCACACCAGCCGTCTTCGCATAACCGAAGAGAGTAAGTGTCTTATAGAACACGTTACCTGCTACAATATCAGGGAAGATGAGTGCATCGGCCTGTCCGTCAATAACAGAATGGATACCTTTCTCTCTCAGACTCACACTGTCTAAGGAAGTCTTCAAATCCAGAGGTCCGTCGATAATACAACGTCCAAAAGCTCCCGTCTGTGCCTCGGCAATAATCTCCAGATAATCAACCGTATAGGGGAATGTCTTGGCACTGACTTTCTCTGCACAATGGATGAGCGAGATGCGCGGTTCTTCAATGCCCAGAGCATGACACACATAATTCATATAGTGAATCTGTTGTCGGCGCTGGCCTTCGGTAGGCACAGGAATCACAGCTGCATCAGTAAAGAACAGCAGCTTCTCGTATTTCGGAATCTCAGCCATTGCCACATGGGTAAGCACATGACCAGGTCTCAAAATACCATTCTCCTTGTCCAATATAGCGCGCAAGATGACATCCGTGTTAATGAGCCCCTTCATCAGGATATCGGCTTCACCACTTTTACAGAGAGCCACAGCACGGCGGGCACAATCATCTTTATCATCGCCATCGACATAAATCGGTTCGATAAATCCCATTTCTTTGCCTTTCTCAACAGCATATCTGGTACTGGCATCGTTAGCACACACGACAGCCACGCGCTTCTTGTCGCCACGTTGCTGGAGAAAGACAATCATGTCATTCAGAGTCTTGATGGGTTGCATAGGTTCTTTTTTTAGGTTTTTATGCTGCAAATATACAAATAATTCTGTACCTTTGCAAACGAAATTGACTAAAAACAACAAATATGAGGAAATATCTGCTACTCGCTACCCTTTTCTGCCAAATGGCGATGGCTCAGAACCAGGCGCCAATGGTACTCCAGTATGACCATCCTGCTTCATTTTTCGAGGAGTCACTACCTATCGGAAACGGCAAACTCGGTGCCCTTGTCTATGGTGGAACCGACGACAATATCATCTACCTTAACGATATCACCTTATGGACGGGAAAGCCCGTAGACCGGAATCTCGATACCGATGCCCACCAGTGGATTCCTAAGATACGCGAAGCACTTTTCAACGAAGACTATGCCCTCGCCGATTCTCTGCAACTTCATGTGCAAGGGCCTAATTCTCAATTCTATCAACCTTTGGGCACGCTGCACATCAAGGACTTGTCATTAGGCGAGATCAAGAACTATCGTCGCAGTCTGGACATCGATTCTGCTATCGTCAGAGACTGCTATCAGCGCGATGGGAAACTCATCACGAGGGAATATTTTGCCTCAAACCCTGACAAACTGATTGCTATCCGTCTGAGAGGTGACATTAATTGTCGGATAGCCTTGACTGCCCAAGTTCCCCATCAGGTGAAGAGTAATCTTGGACAGCTCACGATGACTGGACATGCTACAGGTGACTCGCAGGAGAGCACCCATTTCTGTACGATGCTTAGTGTAAAGACTGATGGAGAGATGACTGCCAGCGACTCTTCACTGACCATCACCAAGGCTCAGGAGGCTATTATCTATATTGTGAACGAAACGAGCTTTAATGGCTTCGACAAGCACCCCGTTAAGGAGGGTGCGCCCTATCTGGAGCAGGTGACAAACGATCTGTGGCATACTCAGAATCTAAGCTATGAGGAGTTTTATGCCCGTCATATAGCCGATTATCAGGCCATCTACGATAGAGTGAAAATCTGTCTGAATAAAGACGGGCGCAATCCTAACGACATGCCTGGAGCCAAGGAACCCAGAATGACAGACCAACTACTCTTAGACTATACCAATGGCAACGATCATACGGCCTACCTCGAAGAGCTCTATTTCCAGTTCGGACGTTATCTGCTGATCTCATCATCCAGAACCAAGAATGTACCTGCCAATCTGCAAGGACTTTGGGCACCTCAACTCTGGTCACCATGGCGCGGGAACTATACGGTAAATATCAATCTGGAAGAGAACTACTGGCCTGCCTTCGTAGCCAATATGGCAGAAATGGCAGAACCTCTCGACGGGTTCATCCAAGGGCTGGCAACTAACGGGAAATTCACAGCGAAGAACTATTATAATATAGGTGAAGGCTGGTGCTCCAGCCACAACAGCGACATCTGGGCGATGACAAACCCTGTGGGAGAGAAGCGCGAGAGTCCAGAATGGTCGAACTGGAACTTAGGAGGGGCCTGGTTGGTCAACACCCTTTGGGAACGCTATCAGTTCACACAAGACAAGAATTATCTACGGCAGACAGCCTATCCGCTCATGAAAGGTGCTGCACAATTCTGTCTGCACTGGCTCATCGACAATCCCAAGCAGCCAGGTGAACTTATCACGGCTCCCAGCACATCGCCCGAGAACGAGTATAAGACAGATAAGGGCTATCACGGCACAACCTGTTATGGCGGTACCGCCGATCTTGCCATCATCCGCGAACTGTTTATCAATACCATCGCTGCAGGTAAGATCCTTGGGGAGAAGAATCAGGAGATAGAGCAGGCTCTGGCTCGTCTGCATCCTTATACAATCGGCCACATGGGCGACATCAACGAGTGGTACTACGATTGGGACGACTGGGACTTCCAACATCGCCACCAGAGCCATCTGATAGGATTATTCCCAGGGAACCACCTGAACGATGCTACTCTGCAGAAAGCCGCTGAGCGTTCACTGGAAATCAAGGGCGACCAGACAACAGGCTGGAGCACAGGATGGCGCATCAACCTCTGGGCTCGTCTGCACAATGCCAAACAGGCTTATCATATCTATCAGAAACTGTTGACTCCGATTGCACCACGAGGATCGAAAGGCTCCAACTGGAACAACTGGCACAAAGGCGGAGGCACCTACCCCAACCTTTTTGATGCTCACCCGCCTTTCCAGATTGATGGAAACTTCGGTGGTACGGCTGGTGTGTGCGAAATGCTGATGCAATCTACATGTAAGGACGGGAAAACTGTTATTGAGTTGTTACCTGCTGCTGCAGAAGCATGGAAAGAAGGATCTGTAAGCGGACTCTGTGCACGCGGCGGATTTGAGGTAAACTTTAAATGGGAAGACGGCACCGTACGCGATTGCAGCATCAAGTCTAAGACTGGTGGTACCGTCAACTTATTATATAATGGACAGCAGAAAATTGTCAAACTGAAAGCTGGTCAGACCCAAAATATTAAAACGTGGTGAAGCATATCATTAAAGAATCAGACCTTAACAAGGCCAAGAGTTGGAGCAAGTCGGTGTATCTCGACGATGATCTACTTCTGACGGAACACATCAACGAAGCACCGATGCCTACCGAACCTCGCAGAATGAATTTCATTCTGATAGGTCTGTGTACTCAAGGCGAGGTCATGTATCAGCTCGACACCCATAAGCAAGTCATCAAGCCTGGAGACATACTGATTGTCAGCGATCGCCATGTGGTCGATAGCTATCAGCATTCCAAGGATATGAAGGGACTATGCATGATGATGTCAGTCAACTTCTTCCATGAGATTATCAAGCATGTAAGTGATGTCAGTTCGCTGTTTCTCTTTTCAAGACAACATCCTGTCATGAGTCTGGAACCCAAGGAGATTGAGACTTTCAAGGAATATTTTCAGGTGATTAAGCAAAAGATCGGCGACCACAACAATCATTTCCGAAAAGATCTCGTCAAAACCCTGCTTTTGGCAATGTTCTACGACCTGAGCAACATCATCTATCGTGTGCAGAATGACGACTTGCCCAAGGCAAGGTCAGAAATCATCTTTACCCGATTCATTAATCTTGTAGAAAAGAACTATAAGACAGAACGACGTGTCGGATGGTATTCACAACAGTTAGACATCACACCTAAATATCTGGCAGAAACAGTGAAAGCTGCCAGTCGCCGCACGCCCATTGAATGGATTAACGACTATATCATTCTGGAATTAAGAGTACTCCTGAAGAATTCAACGAAGAGTATCAAGGAAATCACAGAAGAGCTTAATTTCCCCAATCAGAGTTTTCTAGGCAAGTTCTTCAGAGAGCATGTAGGCATGACACCTTCACAGTTCAGAAAATCATAGATAGCCTTGACGCTTCAGCTCATCAACCATCTCTAACAGCTCCTGATACCACGTTTCTCCGAAACGGCGTATCAGTGGCTCACGGAGGAACTGATATAAGTACAGATTCTCTTGAACACCTTTAGCCACAGCCATCTTGCATACTGACCAACGGTTATAATTCAAACCAGTCAACCCCTCTCCCAACTTCTTCTCACGAATGGGATAGAGCGCACAACTCACTGGCTTGCAGAAACGCGTCTTGCCCTCTCTGTAAGCCTTCTCCAATGCACACAGACAGCAGTTCTGAATAGGCAGATGCGTATTCCAATCCTCGATATCGCCATAATAAGTAAACACACAATCCTTGCCGTTCACAATGCTTGTCACAAGGTCGGCCTCTGTATCTACGTAGGCCACACCCTGCTTGTCGATGACTGCTTGAGCCGATGCTGAGAGATGATCCCATACGGTATCCAGACAATCTTCAATTTCTGACACTTCGTCCATCGTGACAGGCGCTCCCGCATCGCCTTCCACACAGCATTCGCCTTTACACACACTGAGATCGCAACAGAATTTCTCTGTGAGGATTTCCGACGAGAGTAGCACGTCGCCTACTTGGATGATGGGAGGAAGTTGTTTTACCATACGATAGGAGTAAGGCCGTTTTGTTCGAGATATTGGTTGCAACGTGAGAACTGATGCTGGCCGAACCAGCCTCCGCGATTCGCACTCAGGGGAGAGGGATGAACCGACTCGAGCACCAGATTCTTCTGCTTGTCGATCATATAAGCCTTGCTGCGGGCATAACCGCCCCAGAGCATATAGACGATATGTTCGCGATGTGCAGCCAACGCCTGGATAGCTGCATCTGTGAACTTCTGCCAGCCCAGCGAAGAGTGACTGTTTGCCTGATGGGCTCTCACGGTGAGCGATGCATTCAGCAGCAGCACACCTTGTTCTGCCCAGCGTGTCAGGTTGCCTGATGTCGGAATCGGTGTCCCGAGGTCGGCCTGTATCTCCTTGAAGATGTTCTGCAGCGAAGGTGGGAACTGCACCCCATCCTGCACAGAGAAACTCAGTCCGTGCGCCTGTCCTGGCTCGTGATACGGATCCTGACCGATAATCACCACCTTTACCTTATCAAACGGACAAAGGTTGAAGGCATTGAAAATCAGCTTGCCAGGGGGATAGCAAGTAGTCTGCATATACTCCTGCCTCACAGCACCAGTCAACTGTGCGAAGTAAGGCTTCTCGAATTCGCCGCTGAGATGCGCCTTCCAACTCTCCTCAATCTGTACGCTCATAAACGCTTTTTTGAAAATTTGTTTGCAAAGGTAAGATAAAATTTGTATCTTTGCAAGCAAAAACCTGAAATTATGAATCTCTTCTTCAAGAAAAAACAAATAAAGGGTTACCCCAAATCCTTTGCCAAGCGCCTGACGTGGCGCATCATGCTCAGGATGATCATCATCATGGGTATCCCCATGCTCCTGGTGTTCTGGCTTGTCTATGGCATGGTGACAATGGGGGCAATAGGTATCTGCGAGTACATCCTCAAAGGTGAGAGAGAGGAGGTGAGGCGCATCACCTCAGACATCTACGTAGCCAGCACCAACACCGCCCCTATCATCGAGGAGAATATCCAGAACCCCGATAAGGTGCGGGACATCATCAACAGGATGCTCAAGATAAACCCGTATATGCGTAGCTGTGGCATCTACTTCGTTGAAGGATACTACCCCCAGAAAGGGCGCCTGTATGCCCCCTATGCCAGTCGGCGTGACAGTATCGTCATGGAGTCGCAAGACGCCAGCGATCAGGGCAATGACTATGTGAAAGACCAGTGGTTCAAAGACGCCATTGCCAGTAAGCAAGGCTACTGGGCTAAGCCTTTCCACGACAATGACAGCGCCAAGACACCATTGGTTTCATACCTGCTGCCTATCCGCGACAAGAGAGACAGCACCGTGGCCGTGATGGGCGTAGATCTCTCGCTGACGTGGCTGAACGAGAAGATACAGATTGTAAACCCTAAGAACGACTCTGCGGCATGGGAACCCAAGTATAACTTCTACTACTACATCACCGACAGCACGGGAACCTACGTGGCACACCCTGACACCAAGCGTATCGCCAACGAGAATATAGAGCACTTCAGGAAGAAGATCGAAGATCTGGAAGAACGTTTTTTCACCGACGATGAGAGCAAGGGAGATGAGTACATGATGGACGGCGAGAAGGTGTTGGTCAATAGCCTGAAAGTGAAATACACAGACTGGACCATCGCCATCGTCATCCCTGAGTTCATTCTTGAACTCTTCAGCTATGTCTTTGCGGGGCTATCCGTCTTCTTCCTCGTACTGGGGTTGCTGGTGGTGTATTTCTTCGGCCGCCGATCCATCAAGAAATCCGTGAAGCCCCTGCAGCAGCTGGCCATGACCGCCGACGAGGTGGCGAAGGGAAACTTCAACACAGCACTGCCGGAGGTGAATACCCACGACGAGATCCACCAGCTGCGCGACTCGTTCGCACAGATGCAGCTGTCGCTGGCGCAGTATGTCGATGACCTGCGCAGCGCCACCGCCCAGAAAGCCGCTATGGAGAACGAGATGAAGGTGGCCCACGACATCCAGATGTCGATGCTGCCCAAGACCTTCCCACCCTACCCGGAGCGCAGCGACCTCGACATCTTCGGTTCGGTGACGCCTGCCAAGGGTGTAGGCGGTGACCTCTTCGACTTCTATATCCGCGACGAGCAGTTGTTCTTCTGCATTGGCGATGTGTCGGGCAAGGGCGTACCTGCCTCTCTCTTCATGGCCGTTACGCGCTCCTTGTTCCGCAATATCTCCCAGCATGTCTCCGAGCCTTCACAGATTGTGAATGCCCTGAATAATGCACAGTCGGAGGGTAACGACACCAATATGTTCGTAACGCTCTTCGTGGGTGTACTCGATTTGAAGACAGGCAACCTGTGCTATTGTAATGCGGGCCACGATGCACCGCTGCTCATGGGTAGAGATGTCGCCTTATTGCCCTGCGACTGCAACCTGCCTATCGGCGTCATGGGCGACTTTACTTTCGGACAACAGGAGATAACGCTTGAAAGAAACTCTACCATCTTCCTGTTCACCGATGGTCTCAATGAAGCCGAGAACATCCAACATGCCCAGTTTGGCGACGAGCGCATTGAGGAAATAGCCAAGTCGTTAGTTGCCGACGGACAGCTTGAACCTGTGCAGGTTATCAAGCACATGGCAGATGCCGTCCACACGTTTGTAGGTGAAGCCGAACAGAGCGACGACCTCACGATGCTGGCCATCCAGTTGAAATAATAAAGAAAATGAGGAATGCCGATTGAGCATTCCTCATTGCTTTCTTATCTTAGTCTATTGACCTTAGTCCTGAATCAGATTCTCACCAGTCATGTCTGAAGGCTGCTCCAGTCCCATGATGTGGAGGATAGAGGGAGCAACGTCGGCCAGACGACCGTCCTTCACCGTAGCCGAGTTGTTGTTCGTCACGTAGATGAACGGAACGGGGTTCAGCGAGTGAGCGGTGTTAGGAGTACCATCGGGGTTGATGGCGTTATCAGCATTACCGTGATCGGCAATGATGATAGCCTCGTAGTCGTTAGCCTTAGCAGCCTCGATCACCTCACGAACGCAGTTGTCAACAGCCCATACAGCCTTGGCAATAGCGTTATAGACACCCGTGTGACCTACCATATCACCATTAGCGAAGTTCACCACGATGAAGTCGTACTTAGCCTCGTTGATAGCGGCCACCAACTTATCCTTCACCTCGTAGGCACTCATCTCAGGCTTCAGGTCGTAAGTAGCCACCTTTGGAGAAGGAACCAGAATACGGTCCTCACCCTCATAAGGAGCCTCGCGACCACCGTTGAAGAAGAAGGTAACGTGAGCATATTTCTCAGTCTCAGCAGTGTGAAGCTGCTTCTTGCCCTGCTTTGAGAGATACTCACCCAGCGTGTCCTCAACGTTCTCTTTGGGGAACAGGATGTGAACACCCTTGAAGTTAGCATCGTATGGTGTCATGCAGTAATACTGCAGATTAGGAATGGTGTGCATGCCCTGCTCTGGCATATCCTCCTGAGTCAGTGCGATGGTCATCTCCTTGGCGCGGTCGTTGCGGAAGTTGATGAAAATCACGACGTCGCCCTCCTCGATGCAGCCGTTCACAGAAGCATTGTGGATAGGTTTGATAAACTCGTCGGTAACACCCTCATCGTATGATTCCTGCATAGCCTTAACCATATCAGTAGCCTGCTTACCTGTGCCATTCACAATCAGGTCGTAACCTTCCTTCACGCGCTCCCAGCGCTTGTCGCGGTCCATTGCATAGAAACGACCTACGATACTGGCGATAGCAGCATCGTTGTCGGCACAAACCTTCGAAACCTGCTCGATGAAGCCCTTACCAGAGCGCGGGTCGGTGTCACGGCCGTCCATATAGCAGTGAACGAACACCTGATTCTTCAGACCGTAAGCCTTACCGATCTCGATAAGCTTGAACAGATGGTCGAGGCTAGAGTGCACGCCACCGTCAGAGGTCAGACCCATCAGATGCAGTTTCTTGCCGTTCTCCTTAGCATAGCTGTAAGCGGCCTTCACCTGGGCATTCTCCATGATAGAGCCGTCCTTGCAGGCACGGTTAATCTTCACAAGGTCCTGATAGACGATACGACCAGCACCGATATTGAGGTGACCCACCTCAGAGTTACCCATCTGACCATCGGGCAGACCAACGTCCTCACCAGAGGCCTGAAGTTGAGAGTGGGCTGATGTTGCTGTTAACAGATCGAGATAAGGTGTCGGCGTATTGAAAATCACGTCACCCTTACCATGCTTACCGATTCCCCATCCATCGAGAATCATCAAAAGAGCTTTCTTTGCCATAATCTTATTACTAATTAAAACGTACGTTTTCTTTTTTCGCGTGCAAAGTTACGAAAAGTCGAGAGCAAAACAAAAGAAATTATTCTTTTTTTTACCGAGACGGAGTAAGTTCGCCATCTTTGATGGCAAAGTTACGAAAAATCCACGAAACGAGACCTATAAATCAGAAGATTACTTTTTGCGTTTCAGTTCTGCAAATTCCTTGCGGGCGGCAGCCATATCCTTCAGGAAAGCCTCACTCGTATGCAAACGGGCATAACAGGCTGATGCCAGCAGGCGCGAAGCGTCGGTATCGCTCTGCCAGTGATAGCCGGCTATCACGCGACTCTCGCCCCACTCATAGCCCTTCTTGAACAATTCGTCCTGCACATCAGGATTGATCTCGCTGAGCAGCAACGCCATACCCCATCCGCGCAAGGTATGGCCCGAGGGGTACGAACCGGTATTGCGCAGCTCTTCCTCTTCGGCAGGAATGAGCGTGGGTTCAGAGAATACCACATAGGGGCGCTTCCGTTTATAAGTTGTCTTAAGTTTCGCGGCACTCAGACGCATCGTGACCACTCCCAGATTGAGAACCTTGAAGATGGCGGGGGTCTTCTCTTTCGAGATCTCCATACCGAATGCCGGGCTGAACTCGCGAGCCATTTCCCCGACGTCTATGACCACGTCACGTATGGCCTGCTGGGCTCGCAGCGAATCCTGTCGTCTGCTCTTGCCCCAGACATACTGTGAGATGTCGTACAAATACTTCACCGACGACGAATCAGGCACTGCTGGCAGGAATACCTGGCCATTGGGCAGCTCAGACTTATTGAAATACAATTCGCTTGGAGCGGGATCTTGTGCCTGTGCCGTCATACTGCACATCACAAAGGCAATAGCGGTCAGGAACCGTGTCATTTTAGCGTCCTTTGTTCTCATACTTTTCTATCTTACTTAATACTAATACTTATTCAGTTGCAAAGATACGAAATAATTCCATCCATTCCAAGAAAAATTGTCTTTTTCGAAATTTTATGTTTATCAATGCGCCCGTGCCCAGATACGGCACATGTCAGCCTTGATGTCGTCTTTTATTTCAAAATACTTATTCTGTCCAGAAGACTCTTCAAGTTCTTTAAAGACTTTCAGGAGATTCTCTTCCGTCCACTCCTTGTCACCCATAGCCTTCTGGATAACAGGCAGGAAAAGGGCTCCCAAAGTCGTGGGAGTATCTTTGCATTGCTGCTCATCCAGTCCTGCATAGGTCTTGACAATATAATCCTCATATTCTTTTGTGTCAAGCACATCCTTCAGCATGAGGAAATAACGGCCAAGGAAGCCATACTCCTTATACAGACGATAGGTGACACTCATATTGCCATCGTGGAACCCTTTGATCAAGTGGTAGGCAATACCACCGGCTCCCAGGACATCGCATTCAGGCAGATGTTTGCGGATACCCGCATCGGTGACCGGTTCAATGGTGTAATTGTAGCGAGCGGCAAAACGAACAGCCCTGAGCAAGTCCGTGGGACTATGAGGAAACATCACGTCAGGATCAATGACGGTGCGTATGATGCCTTCGCGCAAATCGTGCAGACCACCATGGAAATCCAGGATGTCGCCCGTCTGATAGTCGTAATAGAGGGCATTGATCGTCAAGTCGCGGGTGTAACTGTCTTCCCACAGATTATTAGAATATACGTTGATGTCGTTACCCGTTACAGGGAAACTGCTCTCGGGTATGCCCGGTTTGCCGCGCATGAACCAATAGATGGCCCGCATGGTTCCCATGTCGGTACATTCTTTGTCGCCATGCCAGGCCTGTGCCACCAAATAACCGTTGGGAGCCTTAAACAGTTTCGTGTTCGGCACGATAGCGACCAGCTGATCTGGCAAAGCGTCGGTAGTGAAATCTACATCATTGGCTGGCTTACCCATGATGGCATCGCGCACGGAACCGCCATTGATGAATGTCTTATAGCCAGCCTTGATTACACATTTCATGTCACTGGCGGCATTTGCAGGGATGGCAAATGCTGTTTGGTCGAACATATCGGCGGGGATGCGCAATTCTGCCCAACTCTTGGTCTTCAACTGCTCAAAGTTATCATCGATGAGCTTGTTGATGGCCGACGAGAAGAAGCCCGCCCGCTGTTCAGGATTAACAGGATTGACAGGGTTATCGGCGCTATCAGCGGTACCACAAGAGGTAAAAAACACAGGTAGGGCAAACACGATGGCGATGCCCATCAACATTGACTTAAATTGATTCATAGGTTGCAAAGATAGACAATTTTACTGATACCGCCAAACTATATGCCAGAATTATTTATCTAACATGCCCTCATCAAAAGCAAAAAAATAAAAAATCTGATGGGCAATAAGCAGTCTGTTCGATTAATTTTCTTATCTTTGCAACATCATTTAATCAAAAAACCATTATTACCTAAAAAACTTCATTAAAAAAAGATGAGAAAGACTTTATTATCAACTTTGATGGTGTGCCTGAGCCTGACGATGGCCTCAGCACAAGAGACACTGAAATCACGTATCGTAGAAGATGGCGGCACTGGTCCTTACAAGGTGGTGATGACAGAGGTGGAAGGACTGAAAGCCCACACCGTGTTCGCGCCTCAGGACCTGACGTCGGTAACCCAACCGCTGCCCGTGCTCGTTTGGGGCAATGGCGCTTGTTCAAACTCGCCTTGGGAGCACTATAAGTTCCTCAACGAGATTGCATCGTTCGGCTATCTCGTCGTGGCCACAGGCTATATCCCGATGGACGATGAGCCCTACCGCGGTGAGATGTCCACCACTCAGCAGCAGATAGAGAGCATCGACTGGGTAGAGCAGCAGAACGCCGACCCGAAGTCGCCTTACTATCAGAAGATCGACACGAAGAAGATCTGCGTAGCAGGTATGTCGTGCGGAGGTCTGCAAACCCTGTTCAACTGTGCCGACCCGCGCATCACCGCTCTGATGATCTGCAACAGCGGACTCTTCAAGATGGAGAACGCAGCCCAGGCTGTTGGCGGCATGCCGATGCCTCCGAAAGAGAAGTTGAACGAGATCCATACGCCCGTCATCTACATCCTTGGCGGCAAGGAAGATATCGCCTACGAGAACGGTATGGACGACTTTAACCGCATCAAACACGTGCTCGCCATCGCCATCAACTATCCCGTAGGTCACGGCGGCACTTATCGCCAGCCTCATGGTGGCGAGTTCACCATCCCTGCCCTCGCCTGGCTCGACTGGCAACTGAAGGGCGACCAGCAGGCTGCCAAGATGTTTGAAGGCGAAGACTGCGGACTGCTGAAACGCAAAGACTGGAGCATCTCGAAAAACAGCCTTTGCAAATAAGGTGGCTCGCGATTCGCAGACATAAAAAAAGAGGTGAAACGTTGAAGTTCCACCTCTTCTTTATTTCGATTAAGTCAGCGCTTAATACTTCTTACCAGAAACAGAGCCCTTATTCCATTCGATGTCCCACTTGCAGACCTGCTTCTTGGTCTTAAGATTGGTGGT
>JAEEGG010008138.1_pt1 | contig 23884 bp, 20 predicted proteins | sample 9134161 | NCBI WGS metagenome assembly JAEEGG01 (sample SAMN16246543, study PRJNA631951) | gut metagenome | biome: gut microbiome; feature: rumen; material: CR-attached | host: Bos | place: Iran: Karaj | collected 2018-10
CCTGGTATCAAGGAGCCCGAGCGTGTACGTAAGCTGCTCCAGGGTTCTGCCAACCTCGAGTTCTGGGAGACCTACAACTCTCAGGAGATCACTCCGCTGCTGGCTCAGCTGAACCAGCGTTGGGCTGTTCAGGGAGGTCAGGTTGTTGACACCGCTACCGTTGACACCACAACTGTTGCTAAAGCTGCTGAGGTGGCTCAGGCTGACTCTGCAAAGGCCGACACCGCAAAGGCTGCTGCTGGCGACCTCGCAGCCAAGCTGGCCAAGAAGGATGCCAAGAGCTCTATCGACTCTCAGGCTGCTGAGCTGGCCAAGAAGCAGAATCCTCTGTTCTCTATCTTCCAGCCCACACAGGGTAACACCCTCGCTGTTGTTGGTTATGCCAACGCACGCGATACCGCTGAGATTAATAAGATTATCTTCTCCGACCTCGCCCGTCAGATCTTCCCCGCTGAGCTGAAGCTACGCTGGGGAGCTAAGCCCGAGAACTTCGGAGGTGAGACCAAGGGCGACATCTTCGAGCTCTATGCCCTGAAGATTACAGAGCCTTCAGGTCGCGCTCCGCTGGAGGGTGACGTCATCACCAACGGTAAGGACGACTTCGACCAGATGGGTCATCCTTGCGTATCTATGCAGATGAACTCTGACGGTGCCCGTCGCTGGAGCCAGATTACCAAGCAGAACATCGGTAAGGCCGTAGCCATCGTGCTCGACGATGCCGTTTACTCTGCTCCACGTATCCTCACTCAGATCGACGGTGGTAACTCTCAGATTACTGGTAACTTCACTATCGAGGACACCAAGGACCTGGCAAACACCCTGAACTCAGGTAAAATGCCGGCTCCGACCCGTATCGTACAGGAAGAGGTGGTTGGTCCGTCGCTGGGTGCTCAGTCTATCCAGCAGGGTATCATGTCATTCATCGTGGCCTTCGTGCTGCTGATGATCTACATGATTCTCCTCTACGGTTTCATTCCTGGTATCCTTTCCGATATCGCATTACTGTTCAACCTGTTCTTCACGCTGGGTATCCTTACCTCGTTCCAGGCTGCATTGACGATGCCTGGTATCGCCGGTATCGTGCTGACGCTGGGTACCGCTGTGGATGCCAACGTGCTGATCTACGAGCGTATCAAGGAAGAGCTCCGCAAGGGTCTGAGCGTGAAGGAAGCCCTCAACAAGGGTTACTCTAACGCCTTCAGCGCCATCTTCGACTCTAACTTCACATCATTGATTACCGGTATCATCCTGCTCTACTTCGGTACAGGTCCTGTGAAGGGCTTCGCCACCACTTGGATCATCGGTATCTGTGTATCCTTCTTCACCGCTGTGTTCATGACCCGTCTGGTCTACGACTACATGCTGAGCAAGGACAAGTGGACGAACCTCACTTTCGTAACCGGTTACTCAAAGAACCTGATGCAGAATGCTAAGTACCACTTCATGGGTATGTATAAGAAGACCTTCACCATCTGGGGTGCTATGGCTCTCATCTGTATCATCTCGTTCGCCGTTCGCGGTCTGAGCCAGAGTATTGACTTCACCGGTGGTCGTAACTATGTGGTGACTCTCGACAAGGAGACACCCGTTGAGACCGTTCGTCAGGCTATGGCAGGTGCCTTCATCAACACCATGGGTGAGAAGGCAAATCAGGAGGCTAACACCTCTGTGATTGCTCTGGGTACAGACGGCAAGACCGTTCGTATCTCTACCAACTGGGATATCGAGTCGAACAATCCTGAGGTTGACGACAAGGCTGAGGACATCCTGTTCAACGCCCTGAAGAAGGCCGGACTGGTAAGCCAGGCAAACGTTGAGTCGTTCAAGAATCCTGATATCCGCGAGGGTGGTTCTATCATCAGTTCTGCAAAGGTAGGTCCTTCGGTGGCTAAGGATATCACATACGGTGCTATCATCTCTGTGATCATCGCCCTGATCGCCATCTTCCTTTACATCCTGCTGCGCTTCCGCAACCTCGCCTTCTCTGTAGGTGCTGTGGTTGCCCTGGCCCTCGATGCTCTGCTCGTGATTGGTATCTACTCACTCTGCTGGGGTTGGGTGCCCATGTCGCTGGAGATCGACCAGGTGTTCATCGGAGCTATCCTGACGGTGATCGGTTACTCCATCAACGATAAGGTGGTGGTGTTCGACCGTATCCGTGAAAACCTCGGACTCTATGGCAAGCGCGACCGTCAGCAGCTGTTCAACGATTCGCTGAACCAGACGCTGGCTCGTACCATCAACACCTCTGTGACGACTTTGATCGTGCTGTTCGCTATCTTCATCCTCGGTGGTGATAGCATCCGCTCATTCTCATTCGCCATGATCCTCGGTGTGATCTTCGGTACGCTGAGCTCTCTGTTTATCGCTGCTCCTACGGCTTATCTCACAATGGGCCGCACCATCAAGGAAGACAGCGAGGTAGCTGAAGCTCCTGCTAAGAAATAATCTCGTATAGAGACAAATATTCACGTTTCTGAGAGCTGCACTCCGTGAGGACTGCAGCTCTCTTTTTTTATATATTTAAGTTTCTCAAGTTGTTTTCTACCACAGATTGCACAGATTGCACAGATTTTGATTATACAGATTTTTATTGATTAACACAGCTAAAGCAGTGGATTGGCTGCCGCATGGAATCTATGAAATCCAAAATAATCGTGGCTTCAGCCACTGCAATCTGTGAAATCTGTTAAATCTGTGGTCGTTTTAAACATGCGAAATTCGAGTTATATATTATATGTACGCACACGCGAAAGGCTTTCACGCTTCTTTGTTATAGAAAGTTAAATTTATCGTTTTTCGATAACTTTTTATTGAAAACGTTTGGAGGTTTCGAAAATAGTTCTTATCTTTGCACCGAAATTAATTATCGTTTAACAATAAAACATTATTGAATATGAATAAGAAGCTCAAGATTTACAGCACGTTATTTATTGTGGCGCTCATCGTTTTGGTTATGTCCGACACGGTCCATTATTCGGCAATGGGTTGGAGCCCTGCACCTGACAACAAGATGGAGTTTGCGGAACTTCCCTCTGAGTTTGAAAAACGCGACTCGATTCCTGGCGGAGTCGTATCGACCGGTGCACGCTTGATTTCTTATGATGTAAACGTTAAGCCATGGGGCAGAACAGACCACAAGTCGCTCCTCTCTACGGCAAAAGGCCAGACCTACAAGGTTGACATGCAAAAGATCAAGGTGAGCATTCCCGCCTCGCGGACAGGCTCCAAGGTTCCATTTTATTTCATCGCCTCATCTGCAATCTTCTCCATCATCGTGTGCCTCTGGGTATTATGGCTGATCATCAGACTCGTCAGAAGCATTCACCGAGGAGAGATTTTCGTGACGAAAGTAGCCAAGTATCTTGAAATCACAGGTATTCTGCTTTCTGTACTCTATCTGAATGCGTTAATTGTCTCATACTCTATCACGCAATATTTCATCGCGAACATCCATCTGGCCGACCACAGCATCGTGTTTAAGAACGAGTGCAACTCGATGTTTCTCCTCACAGGCCTGGGACTGATGATTATCTCGCAGATCATCCTGATGGGTAAGGACCTGAAGGAAGAGCAGGAACTGACCATCTAAAACATCGGAAGCCCTATGAGTATAATCGTAAATGTAGACGTGATGATGGCCAAGCGCAAGATGTCCTCGCAAGAGCTGGCCGAGAAGATCGGCATCACGCAGGCCAACCTCTCGATTCTGAAGACGGGCAAGGCCAAGGCCATCCGTTTCTCCACGCTCGAAGCCATCTGCAAAGCCCTCGATTGTCAGCCTGGCGACATCTTGGAATATCGCGAAGATTAAGTCCGGAATCGACTTTTTTCTGAAAAAACGTCCGAAATTCCCCAAAATATTGTATCTTTGCACCCAAAGAGACGCCAAAATGGAAGAAAGGACAAGAAAAATCGACTATCAAAATGCCTGCGCTGAGGTTTTCTGCTTCGACGCAGGCACGGATGTGAAGGAATATCATGCGATGATTCACGCCAGCAGCCCACAGATGACCTTCGAAGCGCAGCTGGAGGCTGTGATGACTGCCTATTCAGAATTGCTGGAGCAGTTGCCAGGCAAGCCTCAGGCCGTATTCAAGCGTTATTTTCTGAGCGATGCCGCCAATCAGGCAGACCACGTCATCGTGAGCGATGTGAGCGACTGTGCCAAGAGTATCATCGAGCAGGCACCCCTCGACGGCACCAAGATTGCCATGTGGGTATATCTGATGACCAACGTAGCCACGAGTCTCACAGGCAATGGTCTTTACAAGGTGAGTCATGGACAGTTCCACCATCTCTGGAACGGCTCTGCCCACAACCTCGCCGCCAATTCTGAATATCAGACGCGACTGCTCTTCAATGAATATAACATGCAGCTGCTCGAAGAGGGTTGTACGTTGGCAGAGAATTGCATCCGCACGTGGCTTTTCGTGAACGACATCGACCTGAACTACGGCGGTGTGGTACGCGCCCGCAATCAGTTCTTCTTTACCCAGGGACTGACCGTCCACACCCATTTCATCGCCTCTACCGGCATCGGCGGACGACAGCAGGACCCCAACGTATTGTCGCAGATGGATAACTACGCCATCGCCGGTCTGCAGCCCGAACAGCGTCATTTCCTCTATGCCCCCACCCACCTGAACCGCACCAGCGACTATGGTGTGTCGTTCGAGCGTGGTACCTATATCGACTATGCCGACCGTCGCCATGTGTTCATCTCAGGCACGGCCAGCATCAACAACAAGGGCGAGATCATGTATCCCCGCGATGTGGTGAAGCAGACCCATCGTATGTGGGAGAACGTGGAAGCCCTGCTCAAGGAAGCCGACTGCAGCTACGACGATGTGGCGGAGATGGTGGTCTATCTGCGCGATATAGCTGACTATCAGACGGTGCGTGCCCTCTATGAGGAGCGTTTCGCCGACAAGCCCTTCGTCATTGTACTCGCTCCCGTCTGCCGTCCAGGCTGGCTTGTGGAGATGGAGTGCATGGCCGTCAAGGCACAGCAGATGCCGGAGATGCCAGCGTTCTAAGAAGTGAAATGAAGATGACGGCTTTAACATTTCTCATTCCTCTTTCCACTTTCCTCTTTCCTCTGTTCTCTTTCGGCCAGACCCAAAGCGGCTTTACGCTAAAGAAGGTGAACGACAGCCTCTACTGGCTCAACGACTGGCGACTGCCCTATCCCGTTTATCAGTTCCAGACGGGCGATGTCGACGGGGACGGCAAGGAGGATGCGATGGTGGGTGTGATCAAGTCGACACGCTTCTACCCGGAGAAGGCCCGCAGGCTCTTTATCTTCAAACTGGTGAATGGAAAGGCGCGCGCATTATGGCTGGGATCGAAACTAGGCGGTATTCTCGAGGATTTCCGCTTTGTCGACGGCAAGATACGTGCGCTGGAATCGACCACCGACTCGCTCTTCGTGGTGTCCGACTACAAATGGGACAAGTTCGGTATGGCATTCGACCATTTTATCATAAAAGGTGTAGACCAACAAACAGCAATAAAAACCTTTAGCCAATGAAAAAGTTATTATTTGCAGCATGCGCAGCCGCCCTCCTGATGGCCTGTGCGCAGAAACAACAAGCCGTAGTCAATGTTCCCCCATCTCAGATCGACGTGGAGAAATTGCTCGACAGTATCGATTACGACATGGATGTCAGCGGTCTCTCGCTGGCCGATGTCCGTACGCTCCGCAATGCGCCCGCCGCCCAACGCGGTTTCCCCTTCAAGGACTCCTACATCCGCGACATCTATCTGACCACCACGTGGTACGACTCGCTGATGTGGGCCTTCGACGACAACATGCCCTACGACAAGTTCCAGAGCAAGGACGACGAGTCGTTCTACGATTTCTATTATCGTATGATCGACGAGGCAAACATCATGAAGTACACCGATCAAGAAAAAGCTTTCATCAAACGCATGCAGGAGCGCGAGGACGAACTCAAGCAACAGAATTTCGAGGTGCCTGAGGGACTGCGCGTCAACATGCAGAACCTGACGAATCCCACCCAGCTTAAAGAGTTCGACCCGCAACTCAGCCAGCAGATGGCCAAGAACGGCTTCGCCATCGTGCCTGCCCGTCAGAACCAGCTCTTCCAGATCTACGAGAAGAACGATTATCAGGACTTCCCCAACTTCGTGACCACCGACCTCTACCTGCAGCTCTATCACCTCTATTTCGACTGCATGTTGAAGGAGTTGGAGGAAACCAAGCTGCTCCCGATGATGATTCGCTTCACACGCGACATGCACGAACTGCTGTACAATATGGAGAGATGGTCGGGCTTCGACGAGAAGGTCAACAAGGTGGCCCACCACAATGCCGATTATTACAACATCGCCTACAAACTGTTCACCGGCGAGTACATCTCCAACCCGGACAAAGGTGACGTTGTTGCAGAGGAAGTCAACAATATCCTGGAAGCAAAGGACAACTACAGCTATTTCATGCAGGATTACAAGGATATTACGTTTGGCTACAGCCTTTTCCGCCCGCGCGGCCACTACACCCGCAGCGAGAAGCTCCAGCGCTATTTCCGAGGTATGATGTGGCTGCAGACCGCCACCTTCGGACTGAACCACAACGACGAGGTGCTGGCCGCCGTGCAGCAGGCCTGTGCCCTGAAACTCGACAAGACCTCGCAGAAAAACTACAACACGCTGAACGAGCTCATCACCTTCCTCATGGGTAAGTCCGACAACCTCAGTCTGACCCAGGTGATGGCCGAGGTCGAGAAGACCGGTTTGCAGATGGAAGACCTCATCCACAACGACGAGGCCATAGCCAAAATTACTGAAACACTCAACAAAATCGGTGACAAGCAGACACGCATCCGTCCGAAGTATGAGAAGACCAGCCACAACAAGATCAATGTGATGCCCCAGCGCTACCAGCCCGATGCAGAGGTGCTGCTGAATATGGTCGACTACGACAACAAGCCCCCGAAGCGTGCCACACCGAAGGGCCTCGATTTCTTCGCAGCAATGGGTGTGCCTGCTGCCGAGCAGATTCTCCTTGAGGAGAAGACCGAGTGGAAAGACTTTGCACCGATGCTCGAAAAGATGAAGCTTCGTATGCAGGGAGTCATCTGGAGTGAGACCATCGCCACCGAGTGGATGAGTACCATCAGATCGTTGTGCGACCGCGACCCACAGGTGAATCTGCCCTACTTCATGGTCACGCCGGAATGGGACTACAAAGACCTCAACGCCATGCTCGCCTCGTGGGCAGAGCTGAAACACGATGCCATCCTCTATGCCAAGCAGCCGATGGGAGCCGAGTGCGGTGGCGGCGGTCCCCCAGAGCCTATCGTCAAGGGCTATGTAGAGCCGAATATCGGCTTCTGGAAGAAAGCCATCACGCTGCTCGACAACACCGCCCGTCTCCTTAAGGAGCAGGATATGCTGACGGACAAGATCAGCGGCGCCACAGACCGTCTGAAGGAAGAGGCCGAGTTCCTGCTGGCTATCAGCGAGAAGGAAGTGGCCGGCAAGCCCATCACCGATGAGGAATACGGACAGTTGGAGTGCATCGGTGCCATCTTCGAGAATATCAGCCTCGACCTGGTTCGCGAGAAGGACCAGTATCTCATGGGCTGGGACGATGTGCAGGGTGCCGACAAGAAAGTGGCTCTCGTGGCAGACGTCTACACAGCCAATGCCGACAACAACCCCGACAAATCGATTCTTTTCGAGGCTGTGGGCGATGCCGACGAGATCTACGTCGTGGTCGAGATCGACGGCTATCTCTATCTGACGCGTGGTGCTGTGCTGAGCTATCGCGAGTTCATCCAACCCATCGACATGCCCCGCCTGACTGATGAGGAATGGCAGGAGCAGTTGGAGAAGAATCCCCGCAAGGGTGTGCCCGAGTGGATGAAGCGCATCATCGTGCCTTTGGAGAAAGAGCCCGAGCCGAATGAGGAATACCATTATAGCTCTGGCTGCTAGCATGCTGTTTAATGTATCTGCGCGATGCGCAGATACATTAAACGTCATATTCACCGGCGATATCCTGCTCGACCGCGGGGTGCGCCGTGTCATCAACCATCACGGAGTCGACCATCTGTTTTCGGATGGCATCGACTCCGTCTTTCGTTCTGCGCAGATCGTTGTGGGTAATCTTGAGTGTCCCGCCACAAAGATCGAGGCACCCGTCTTCAAGCAATTTATCTTCAGGGCGGAACCGGAATGGCTGGATGCCCTCAAACAGCATGGCATCACCCATCTGAACCTCGCCAACAACCACTCGATCGACCAAGGGCGAGAAGGCCTCATCGACACCTACCGGAATATCCTCGCAGCAGGAATGACGCCCTTGGGGGCTGGCGAAAATATGCAGCAGGCTGCCGAGCCCATGCTTCTGGCCTCAGAACCTCGCAACGTCTGGTTTGTGCCCTCGCTGCGCCTCGCCCTTGAGAACTATGCTTATCTTCCTGATAAACCCTGCGTGAGTCAGGAACCGATGGACTCGCTACTAGAACGTGTACACCGGCTGCGCCAGGCCGACTCTACCGCCGTCATCATCGTCTCGCTCCATTGGGGCGGCGAACATACCTTGGAGCCCGTTCCCCGTCAGCGTCACGATGCCCACATGCTGATCCACGCCGGAGCCGACGTGCTCATCTGCCATCACACCCACACCCTGCAGACCATCGAAGACTATCACGGCCATAAGATCTACTACAGCATCGGCAACTTCATCTTCGACCCCACGAAACCCCTCAACAGCAAAGCCTGCATCGTGCGCCTCCGTATCACCAATGAAAAGGATGGTCTCCAAGTGGAAACCATCCCCGTAGAAATCCGCCAATGCGTGCCTTACACTTTGAGCGACTAGTCTTTGTCGATGCCGTCGCCGCTGTCACCGCCATCAGCCGTGCCCGTGTTGATCACGAGGGTTGAGGCCTGTGCGGGCATAGCGAAGTAACCGGTATAGACGCCACCATCCTCAGTCAGCTCGATGCTCGAGCCGTTCAGGCTAGCCGTAGGCACCTTGCCCTCTGCAGGCGTGATGCTGATCTCCAGCTCGTCGTCCTCGCTCAGACTTGCACCTGAGGTCACGGCGTTGCCGTCATGAGTTACGCTTGCCGAACCGCTACCGCTGGTAGAGATGGTCAGGGCGAAGGTTGTGGGCTGATTCTGCTCAGAGCTGCCAGAATTACCGGAATTACCTGAGTTGCCTGAGTTCTCAGATCCAGAGCCGCTGTTGCTTCCGTTGCCGGAGTTGTTGCTGTTGTTGCTCTGCGAACCGCCATTGGCGGCAGCCTTGGCAGCTGCGATCTCAGCCTTGGCCTTGTCGCTCCAGGCGAGCTTGGCGTCCTTCTTCAGCTCCTCGCGGGTGAAGTCGCCCGTGCTCTGAGCCAGCAGTTTGATGGCCTTCACGGCAGGACCGGTCTTCGCACCCTCAGCCAGGCTGCCGATGGTAGCCATAGCCACCTTGTCGCTGTCGGCATCGTACATGGCCTCCAGACCGTTGCCCTCGACGGTAGCCTTGAAGATGGCCAGGTTGTCGATCTTCACGGTATTACCGTTCAGCACCTGCTCGCGGATGCACTTCACGAAGTCGATCAGGATACCGGTGATGGTTCCCTCTGAGAAGGCCGTGTTGTGCTCGGCCATGTGCTGCGCCATGTCCTGCACGCTCAGCGTCTGTTTGTAACTCACGCGGGCATACAGCTTACCCGCCTGTTCGGATTCCGAACTCTCAGTCACTTTTGAAAGATACAGTTCAATCATAACTTTTAAAAATTTTTCGTGGTATTATTTTACTAAGTGGACCAGCTTCATCGGGTGGCCCTTCCCGCTTTATTATTACGTTACAAAGGTACAAAAATTTTCCGAAACCACCAAACATTTCGTCATAAAAAAGTGTTAAAAATGTAACAGAGGGGAATATGAACAATAATGGCAGGTTATTGGAAAATAAGGCAGGGTTATTTCTCACAAAAGGGACCGTCCCTATTGTGAGAAAAATACTCGCCGAAGTCCTTGCAACCCGGGGGCAACTGGTGATGAACGAGCGAGGGCAACACCTGCTGCAGCTGGAGGAAAAGACGCTCGCCGGGCTCGTCGCGATCAGGGAACATGTGAAAATTTATGTCTAACCTGGCTCTTACCTCTTCCATCTTACATCTTACATCATTCGTGAGCAAGGTGGCGGACGGGATGGCAATGGCCTTATGACCGGCCGAGAGCATGGCCCAGCAGTCGGAACAGCCCTCGGTGATATAGAGCGACTCGCCAGGGCGGAGCAGACTGAGTACCGGCAGATTGTAGATTCCGCATTGCGAACCTTGTGGGAAGCGGAACCGGGGCGAACCGCCGCGCACGAGGTTGCGGTTCTGCACGCCCACGAGCTTACCTTCGTTATTATAATAAGGTATTTGCAACCATGAAACACCCTGCCTATCTGTCCACGACGTCAGCCTACACCAGCGAACCACTCTTGGGTCGAGCCGTCGTTCCTCATAGAGAAACTTCCTTGCCGCCTCGTTCAGCCACGGCCGCTCGAAATATCGCTCATAGCGACTGGCGTCGAAAGATGTCTGATGGCTAATGTATGATGTCTGAGGTTGATACTCCGTCAGAATGATGCAGTTCTCATCACCCAGCCATTTGCAGGCCTCACGAAAGCCGAGGTTAAGATGCCGCATCACCAGGTCGATGGTGCCGCCGCTAGCCCCGCAGACGAAGCATCGGAAGCTATTCCTGCGCACCGAGAACGACAGACTCGCATGATGATCGTCGTGAAACGGACACAATGCCTTGTGCCTCACCACGCTTAGTCCGAGTCGCTGCGCGACGCCCTCAATGGGCAGCTCGCGCAGCTTCTGAAGTTCTATTCTATCCATAACTCTATTGCGGTAGCAAATTCTTCACTCTTCACTATTCACTCTTCACTTTCAGGTATTCCTCCGTCTTCGTGTACAGTCCCGTCTGGTTCGAGTAGGTGATGAACTTGCGGAACACCCATTGACTCAGTTGTCCTTTGGTGCCCTCCTTGCTCTTTCCGCTTTCCACACGGAGCGCTTCCAGCTGAGCCTCGTTGAACGTGTCGGGCAGGCTGTCGAGCATGTTTTTCGGACCCCGACGCTGGGCCTCACTCACCTGGTCGGCGGCTTGGCTGAACATGTCGGCAAAAAGGTGCATCTTCGACCACAGGTCATGGTAGACGAGCCATTCCACGAGTTCACCCATGGCCCGTGTCCACGTCTGGTTGTTGAGTGCCCACATTACGCAGCCCGCTTTCCAGGCATTGACAAGTGCGCGCTTTGAGATATCCCACAGGTCATCATCGTCGGTCAGGTCGGCCATCGTCGCCATGTCCTCCGCCATCTTGTCGATCAGCTTGTTCAGTGGACGGATGATGTAACGACCCTTGCAGATGTCGAGCCGCGCCAGGTATTCTTCCAACTTCTGATAGAACTCGTCGGTATACTCGCCCACGCGGGGTATTTTTCCCTTGCGGCCTCCACGCGGCTTGTGGGAGAAGACGATTCGGCCGAAGGTGCCGTTGAAGAGTTCGCGCTTATAGAAGGGACGTACGGTAACGGGTACGCCCGACATTGTGATGTTGGCACGCATAACGGGGTTGCCGGTGACGCCGTCGACCGTGGCACGCAGGGCTCCGGCTTTCGCCTTGTCGAAGATATTACGGAATGTCTTGGAGACCTGCTTGTGGCTGCCGCACAACTGGTCGGCCATCTCCACCTCGGGCAGGTCGAAATACTGAGTGCGTCCGCCCAACTTCTCAAGGGCTATCGCATTCTTGAGGAAGGCCGGTTTGGTGGTGTCGGCAGGAGGGAACCAGATGGCAATCGTAGGACATACGGGTGTGTCCTTGGCGTTCTTCTTGGCCTGGTAGAGATTCGACCAGTCTTCCAGTTTTTTGTATTCCGCCTCGTCGTGTCGGGTGAAGTCGCGGCAAATTGCTTTCACTAAATCGGTCAATTGGCCCTTGTTGTCGCCCGAACTGCCCACCAACTGGGCCATCATACCGCATGTTTCCTTCCAACTGCGGTCGGGATACTGAAATTCTGCGCCGCTGATGTGCGCACCAAGAGAGGGGAAGAGCATCGGAACAAGGGGTTCGTGCATGTCTTCCGAGGCCTGCGTGAGCAGGAATTTGATACATTCTGTGCCTTTTCCGAGTTTCGGCATAGCGGGCGCAGTCGCTTTACTAATATCGTATTTCATTGTAAATCAGCTTCTTAGATGATTATTGACTGGCTTGTCATTACAATTACAGTTATTACAGTTTTGTTTTTGAGGGGTCAAATCCCTTTTCTTTTATATATAACTATCTATATATCAATTAGTTATGAATATATATAAGGGGTATTTGACCACCTTATTTTTAATTGTAATAACTGTAATTGTAATAGACTCGGCCTTTGACTATTCACTATTAACTATTCACTATCCTTTACCAGGCCCTCTAGTGCCCAGAGTAGTTCGTTGGCTACGCCGCTGGCATACTTCGCTACGCTGAAATCCTTATCGACCTTCATGGGCTTGAGATTCGGGCGGTAGGTGCCGTCGGCGTGGCGGGTAACGGTGATGTAATGGCCGTTGTAGACGTGCGGGTTGCGCTTCTGCGCAGGCTGGGGCAGGGTCTCGACGAAGGTGAAGTGATCCTCGTAGCAGAACTCCTCGCAGAACACGTCGCGACGCAACACGCCCTGATAGCTCTGGCCGGTCTTGGCATAGCGGTCGCTACGCAGTTGGGTTTTCAGATTCACGCAGAGGTGCGTGTTGTTGTTCCAGAATTTCTCATTGTTCTTTTTCATTTTAATAAATAGGTTCGGGTGTTGCCTCGGTCTCACACGAGGGGCCCTCCGCCCAACGGGGGAAGTGAGACTGGCCTACGGTCCAACGCTTGACCATTTTCCCCCGATGGTTGGTGCTGCAAAATTACGAAAAAGGACAAAGAAAAAGGTCTTATATAAGACCTACTATAAGACTTATATAAGACCCTAACTGATTGATTCTTAGCTTATTTCATTATCTTATCGATATCGCTGCTCTTGGGCGGTAGTTTGCCCGTCTGCTGCCATGTGCCAGCCAACTGAGCCAGATTGGGGATGCCCCATAGCTGCTGAAACAGCTTCCATTTCTTCTTGATCTGCAATTTCTCGGCCATGCGGTCGGCTATGTAGGCAGCCTGGTTGGCCGATATGCCCTCGGCTAAAGCATAACCGTCAGCCACGATAAATCCCGCATCCCTCAGCCGCTGCCATAGCACCTGCGCCTCGGCAGTCAGCAGTTCGGCTACGTTCTCGTTCACGGTGCCTGTCGACTGAGACTGGTCTATCAACTCTTCATCGTCGAAGTGGCTCAGCGATTCCATGAAATCCTCCGACATCTCCAGCTTTGCGGCTGTGATGAGCTCCAGGAGCACCGTCTTCGCGGCCTCGCGCTTGCTTTGTGTCTTTCGTTTCGATGTGTTCAGGTAGATTCGTATGGCCTTTGCCACATCGTCGGCCGACGACTTCTTGGCCACGCCAGCCGACAACTTGCCAAGCTCTTTCAGTTGTGTGTCTTTGTCCTGAAGTTGCTGATTGAGTCCGTCAATCTCTTTCTGCAGAGTCTCGTTGTCAGATTTCAGTTGTTCATTCTCCTGTAGCAACTCCTCAGTAGTCTCGAGGGTGGTCATGAAACCCTTCAACTGCTCAGCCCTCTCCATCAATTCCTCTTGCTCACGCATTAACTGGCGGCGCGTCTCGCGCGCCGCCTCTTTCAATTCTTCTGTGTTTAATCCTTCTTTCATTTGTCTGTTGTTTAATTTGTTTACTTCATCATGTTTAGCTCGCTCCGAGAAAGGAGCCGAAAAGGTTGCGAAGTTACAAAACAAAATTGTCATCTTCAAATAAATCTCCGATTATTTTTCCTCCCATTGCACAAAAGCCTCAAAGTGTGTAATTCGACCTCACCTTTTTACCTATCAAAAAAGCCCCGCTACAACGAGGCTTGTGTAACAAAAGCGCTCGGGCTCTGCCCGCTTGCTACCGAAGAGACGCTAGAAGAGACGCTAGAACCGTCCCTCCATTACAGTGATTTGAAATCCTCCATTGAAATAGTACCGACATAAGCCACTTCAAGGGAATCAAGCATTTCCGATAAACCTTCAAGTTGCTGATAGTATTCATAAAGTTCGTCGTAGTCAAGGGAAACTATTTCATGGCTCTCTGCGTTTTCAACGAATATCTCTTTTGCTTTATCATCTACATAATGGATATAATAAAGATGATCGCCATAGTATTCATAGAATGCCACGCAAACATCCTTTTCATTCACTATCGATTCCATGTCTGCCATCGCAAAAGACTCGAAGGCAGGATATACCATCGGTTGGGCTTTGAGTTGATTTTCTTCAGCTTCATAGGCTTTGGCCTGTTGCTCAACCATCTGCTGATACCATAAATCAAGTTTCTTCTTTACATCCTTGGGGGCTCTGTCTATCCATTTGTTCATTGGGTAGGCAATTATAAACAACAATGCCAGAACGAACATGCCAATTAGCAGTTGCCCAGTTATCAGACACACAATCATTGCTATTCCCCAAGGAATCAGAAGCAGAAGCGACATTTTATTCCGGCGCTTAAATTCCTTATCATTTTCTTCTGCGAACTTCCGCTGGTATTCGTCCAATAGTTGTTGCTTGTAGGTTTGGAGGTTACTAATGAAAAGAAATTCCAATCTTCCCTCTTTCCATTCTTTCAAAGTCTTCTCAGCATTGATACTGAGAAAGCCATAATTACCATTTGCAATCTCTGATAAAATGTCTTCGCCTTTTTGCGGGCAAATATATAAATATGCGTATGCAACAGTTTCCCTTACCCCTGCATTTTCATGCGAAAGAAATGGCTCCAGTAAATCCAACTTCTCCTGTTTATAAAGATAGGAAAGGCATTTCATAATAATATCAAAACATTTATTCCCATCTTTATAATTACCCGTTTCCATCGTCCGAGCCTTTTTGATGGAATTCTCCTCAAACAATCTTAAAGCCTCATCAACATTCCCTATTGTCTTCATTCGCACGATATCAATTATACATTTTTCGTTTATTTATAAGCATCCTGATTCACAGATACAGAGTCATTTCCCCAGTAATCAAAATGGTTTCCTTGTTTTAACATATCCTGTGTTATTACGATTGTATCATACAAGGTGTCACGACAGATCTCTTCCCACGTATGCTTTCTTGCTGTTTCCAGTTTTATGACATAGAAGCAACCTGTCTGGTTGGGCCTGTCTATAAATAGATGATGTGGTTCGTGATAACCTGCACTCGAATCAGGAGGAATAAGATCATGTTTGCCAATCGTCAGTTTTTCGCCACCATTAATTCTTGTTTCTTCCCAATAGAAAGTTAAAGTATCGCCATTTGGAGTTACATGTTTAGTTAGTACCCGATTAAAAGATAAAGTATCGTCTTTAGAAGTTAAAGTATCCCAAGGTGCTGAATTCATAAACCGCTTGGTACTATCGATGTTATTGTAGCGGCCAAAACCTATCAGGATTGTGTCATTTGTACGGTTGATCACATACATGGGATATGCAAAATCGATAACACATGAAACAAGTGCTAGTGAGAGTACAGCCAATAGTATAATTACTTTTTTCATATTTGTAAAAAAAATGTTATATGAGTATTAACAGATCTATTGAGATCCCTATGGCCAAAAATAAGAAAGATATAATATGCCATTGAAATTGTTTGTAATGCGGGTTATTCCTAAACTCGCGAAAGTATTTCTTGTATACCTCACTCTTTACAGTCCTTAGGCAAAAAGGTAGAACTAAAGCTGAAATAATCGCTATTACAAATAACATGTTCCTATTCCAGCTTAAGTCCGATATCTGAATCAATAAAAGACAAATCACATATAGCATGCCTAAAATATAGCCGCTTAATGCAATAGACAATGTCATGGTTGCAGTATAGACGGCATTCTCTCTAGCTTCAATATTGACTGGGTTATACGTAAGTAACCTGTCAATGGAAGCATATGAGTAATAAACATGATTTATAAATCTTTCAACTTTCATGCTGCAAAGATAGTGTATTATTCTGAATATACAAACTATTTCAGTCTTTTTTTATCACGGCGGGGTCAGTCTCACAAAGGGGACTGTCCCTTTTGTGAGATTTTTGTTTGAATCTAAGTTTTCCTATCGAAAATTTGGTGGTTTCTGGAAAATACACTATCTTTGCGGCGTAGAATTAACTTTATCTTTGAAACTATGACAAGACAAACAAGAAAGAAAAGTATGAGCGGCGTTTATCACGTCATGCTTCGTGGAATCAACAAGAGTGATATTTTTCACGATCGGATGGACTACGTCAAGTTCAGGAAACTGCTTGAACAGACCGTCAATCCTGTAGATGAACTCGGTCATCCCATGCCCCCAAGATGCCGGTTCTTCGCCTATTGCATGATGACCAATCATGTACACCTGCTGGTGAAAGAGGAATCGGACGACATCGCCACGCTCATCAAACGTATCGGAGGATCGTATGCGCAGTATTATAATCTGAAGTACGAACGTGTTGGCCACGTCTTCCAAGACAGATTCAAGAGTGAGCCGGTGGAGAATGACGCCTATTTCATCACCCTGCTACGATACATCCATCAGAACCCCGTGGCTGCCGGTCTTACCAACGATGTCATCTCCTACGAATGGAGCAGCTGGCATGAATTTCTCACAAAAGGGACGGTCCCTATTGTGAGAAAAGAGGATGTTTTTGAGAGGATTTCATTTGACGATCTTGTTGCTTTGGTGAACGAGCCGCTGCCCAAGACGACCGTCATACTGGAATATAATACTACACGTTATAGGCGAAGTGATGAAGAGGTATCAACTTTCCTATGTGAGACCTTTTCATTACGTACACCAAAGGATCTGGCTTTATATTCTTCTGAGCGTATAGCAGACATAGTTTATCGTGCAAAGGATTTTGGCGCAAGCATCCGACAACTTGTGCGATTGACTGGCATCAGTTTTCACCACATCAGGATTTCATAATCTCACAATAGGGACCGTCCCCTTTGTGAGATTTACCGGGCAGATTATTGAAGATGCTCGAAAGAAGGCAAATATCACTCAGGAAGAATTGGCTGCGAGAATCGGTACCAACAAGTCATACATCTCGCGCGTTGAAACTGGACGCACAGAGCCCAAGGTATCGACCTTCTACCGCATCATCGCCGCCCTCGGCCTTACGATAGAACTCACTCCGGCGGGATAACAACGGGGGGATTTTTATGAGAAAATAATCGAGGAAACGTTTGGTTTTCTCGATTATTTTTTGTATCTTTGTAGGGTAAAAGAGATGTGGTTTTGGCCACGAGATAACCCTAGTAATTCACCATTTAAAACATGTAAAGTTATGAGTAAAACAGTTAGAAAAATCCTTCAAGTGATCAGTTACATCATCACCCTGCTTCTGGGTGGGGCTGCAGGTGGAGCAATCGCACAATAGGGACCGTCCCCATTGTGAGAAATCTAACAGAGGCCATGGAACAGAAAGGCTTCAAAATCTCTCAGTACGCCTGTGCGGTATTGCTCATCGTGAGCAGTATCGCGCTGGTTAGTTATCAAGTGGTCGAGATCGACGATGTGGCTAACGGGCTGCTGTATTATGTGGCGCAATCGTTCCTACTCGCAGGATCAATCTTCGGTCTCGATCAGTATATCAGAATCATAAAGAAACAATAGAAATGTCACACAGATCTCGCAGATCTCACAGATATATGGCCGCTGGCCATTGACGCAAGAGACTCTTGTATAAAAGCAATCACCACAGGTGATAAAAATCTGTGAGATCTGTGAGATCTGTGTGAGTAATTAAAATACCATGAAAGAGAATATCAATGACATCAGATTGTCTCAGCATTTGGCTTCGCCGAATGAGGCTACGCTCAGCCATTCAAGCGAGCTTGACGGCGTTCGCTTATCGCCTCATTTTAAACTTAGCGAGTTCCTGAATCTGAAGAAATATCCGGAGAACATCCCCACGATGCAGGTTGTGGTGAATCTGACTTATGGCTGTCATCAGCTGCTGGAGCCTGTACGATTGATCGTTGGCCCGATCATTATCAATTCAGGTTTCCGCAATCCCGAAGTCAATCAGAAGGTAGGGGGTGTCAGTACCTCCCAGCACCTTCTCGGCCAGGCAGCTGACATCCAACCTCGCGACCCTTCGCAGTTCTGGCATCTCGTTGAATTCCTGAAGATCTGCGAACACACCGACCAGCTCCTCACCGGCAATGGCTGGCTCCACATTTCCTGGAATCCTCTTGCGCCTCCCCGCCACTACGTCCGCATCGGTTATTACAAGTAAAAAGGACACAAAACGGAAAACGCAGAAATGTTTCTTTTCTTGGAAAATTTTTAGTATCTTTGCAGCCGATTAGAAATGTACCCCGACCGAGAATCGAACTCGGAACTAAGCTTTAGGAGAGCCTTGTTATATCCATTTAACTATCAGGGCCAGTCGCAAAGACGGTGCAAAGGTACAACTTTTTAGTGAATAGTGAATAGTGAATAGTGAAAAATTTTATTCAGAAATAAGAAAAATGGGAAAAAAGACAATGAGAAAGGGATTTTTGATGCTTGTAGCGTCGCTGATGCTGCTGACGGGCTGTAAGCAGAAGGCCCCAGCCAACGAGCCCGTAGCCGATGCCAAAGTTGAGACCAAAGAGTCTGCGGCAGAGACGAAGACCACCTATACCGACATCAGTCTGCCCGGACCGCAGGGACAGACGGTGAAGGTGAGCGACTATGTAGGCAAGAACAAACTCGTGCTGATCGACTTCTGGGCCTCGTGGTGCGGACCCTGCATGGGTGAGATGCCTTACGTGGTGAAGACTTACGAGATGTTTCACGCCAAAGGTCTGGAGATTGTAGGCGTATCACTTGACAAGAACAAGGCCAGTTGGTTGGCTGCCATCGAACAGACAGGTCAGAAATGGCCGCAGATGAGCGACCTGAAAGGCTGGGACAGCGAAGGTGCCGCTCTCTATGGCATCCAGTCGATTCCCGCCAATGTGCTCATCAACGAACAGGGTGAGATCGTGGCCCGCGATTTAAGGGGCGACGCGCTGTTCAAAGAAGTCGAAAGCCGCCTTGCCGCTGGGTCCGTAGCAGAATAGGCCTACGCGGATGCCCTTCCAATAGCCTGCGCGCATGGGGAATGCCTCACCCGCAGGTTCGTAATGCTCGCCATCGGTGCTGTAATAGAACTGATGGCGATTTTCTATGCAGTCGTTCGTAATGCGCAGCCAGACTTTGGCGAATTTCCCTTGTTTCACAATCTGCCGCTCGCCATGTGCCTCGATAAACACACCCTCTTTGCAGAGGCCGATGCCACGAAACAGTTTGCCAGAACAGAAGAGACCTGCATAGCTGTTACCAGAGGCCGATACCAACGTGGTGCTCTCGCTCTGATAGCCGATGACTTTCTGCGTGAGCATGTTCCGCGCCAGCTTCAAGCTATCGGCAGGCATTGCCTTCAGCGTGAGCCAGTCCTTGCGTTCCGTGAGGCTCCAATGGGTATCGACAGGGTTGTGGTTCCATTGCCAGACAGGAGATAGAGAGGAAAGAGGAGAGAGGAAAGAGGAAGGAGATATGTTGAAATCGTCATGAAAGTCAGAGGATACATATTGGTATTCTCTTTCCACTTTCCTCTTTCCACTTTCCTCTAAACGGGGCATCTGCCAGAGGGCTACAGGCTCTCCCACCCCATTTCCATCGTAATCCACTCCCATCAGCGGCCAGTCGTCCTGCCAGCGAGCGGGCTGCAGATGAACCACGCGCCCTAAGACGGGTGTCTCCTGGAAATGATAGAACCACCAGCTGCCATCGGGCGCATCCACCAGCGCGCCCTGATGCGGACCGTTCACATTGGTAGAGCCTTTTTCGAGCACGATGCGACGCTCGTAGGGGCCATAAATGTTTCGCGAACGGAGCACCGTCTGCCAGCCTTGGCCAACGCCACCCTCCGGGATGATCAGGTAATACCAGCCGTTGCGCTTCAGGAATTTCGTGCCTTCCGCTACAGGGCCTTCATATACCGTCACGCCTTCATCGAGCAACTGCTTGCCGTCGGGCGACATCCTGTGCACGATAATCGGCCCTGCTCCGTGCTTACTGCGGCCTAAGTAAGCCTGGCCGTCCTCATCCCAGAACGGACAGGGATCCTCCCACTTCGCCACACGCTTCACGAGATGTAGCGGCGCCCAAGGGCCGTGCGGGTCTGAGGCCGTGCTCATATAGAGCCCTTCCTCAGGCGTGCAGAAATACACATAATAAAGTCCGTCGTGATAGCGGATGGCAGGCGCCCACGAGCCACCGGCATAATGCTGGTTGCTGTCCCAGCCAGGTTCATCGAAGCGACGGTAGATCTGACTGATATAATGCCAGTTGACCATATCGTCCGACTCCAGCACCTGCATGCCCAAGAAATGAAAGTCCGACGCTACCATATAGAATTTCGAACCCACGCGGATGACGTCTGGATCAGAGAAGTCCGCATTCAGCACAGGGTTGCGATAGGTGCCGTCGCCTTGATCGCCCCAACCTTTCGTATCGGTCTCCACGATATCGGGTCGCACATCAGCCTCAGCCGTTTCTATATGGATATTATCAAAATGTACGTCGCGCGCGTGACGCACGTAAAAACCCTTGGCGGGCAGACGACCCCACATTGTGGCCTCCGGATAAGCCTTCTCCTTCTCATTCCTGATGGAGTCGTTGATGGCAGCTAGATCCTCAATCGCCACCCCACCCTTGTGGTGGAGCGTGATATTCGAGAGCCAGATATTCTTTACCGGATGGCCGGGCAGACCCGTGATGGAGCAGCCCACCGATCCAGCATTGCGGATCTGGAAATTACTGAGGTGAATGCCATCGATTGTGCCCACATGGTCGATGGGAATCAGTTCGGTAATTGTGTCTTCATTGCCATTGCCGCTCAGTCCAGAGCTAGCGTTTCTCAGTTTGTAGCCTCGACCGCGATTGCCCAGACGAATAAAAATGGGCGATTCGGTACCCTCGACAGTAAAGTCAGACACATTCACATTCTCCAGCACGCCCCCGTCGACAATTTCCAATGAGATGGCTGACGTGCCTATCTTCGACGGCGCACCGAAGAATTGACTTGACTGGTCGCTGCTAGGCTTGACTACAATACCAGAGATATTGATATTACGGAAGCCGCCATTGGTCTCCGTACCCAACTTCACAGCATTGCAATGGCTCGACACCACGCAGTCGGAGATGCGGATGTTCTCGCAGAGTCGGGGCGAAGTACTCTTCAGCGTGATGGCATCATCGTCGCTATCGGCCAACATCCCCTGTACGATGACATCGTGACAGCCGTCCAGATCGAGCGCATCGTTATTATAGTTATTGCGGTTTTGCACCTTGATGCCCTCTATCCTCAGCCGGTCGCAGGCCAGATAATGCTGCATCCAGCAACCGCTGTTCTTCAAGGTGATATTCCTCACGGTGATGTCCTCGCCCTGGATGAATCGCAACAGGTGGGGACGGGTGATACCCTCATCATTCCACGACAGCTTCTTGAAAGCGCTTCCCCGTCCGTCGATGGTGCCATAACCGTCGATCACCACGTTCCGAACCTTATCGGCATAGATCAGTTGAATGGTATTGGTCTGCGTACGCAACGAGACATAGTTGGACTTCATCGGCTTATAATCCTTCAGATCGGTACTGCCATAGAGCGTGGCACCTTGCTCCAAAAACAGGTGCACATCCGACTTCAGCACGATCGTACCTATCTTATATTGTCCCGCCGGCACCACCACTCGTCCGCCGCCTGCCTTCGAACAATCGTCGATAGCCTGCTGAATGGCTGTCGTACTCAGCACGGTGGTATCCGATTTGGCGCCATAACTCACGATATTGTAATCGGCAGCAGAAGCTGCGATAGTGAATAGTGAAGAGTGAATAGTGAATAGTAATAGGCGTATAATCTTCATATTTGTATCACTTTGTTTATTTTATGTTGCAAAGGTAATAAAAAGTTCATAATTCATAGTTCATAGTTCATAGTTTTTTTCTAAATTTGCGAACAAATAGTTATCAACTCAAACTTTATTAATAATGAAAAGACTTCTTTTTTTCTGTTTCCTAGCGTGTACGGCATGGGCTGTTAACGCTCAGAACCCCTATCTCCCTCTGTGGGAGCATGTGCCCGATGGCGAACCCCGCGTGTTTGAAGATCCCGACCATCCTGGCAAACTCCGTGCTTACATTATCGGTTCGCACGATGTGAACTATTCTGCCTATTGCGGTCCCGACATCCGTATGTGGTCAGCTCCCGTTGAGGATCTGAGCCAGTGGCGCGACGAAGGTCCGATCTTCACCTGGTTCGTCGACGGACAATGGGACACGATGTATGCTCCCGACCTCGTTGAAGTGAAGGACAGAGCCACGGGCAAGAAGACCTACTACCTCTATCCCCACTCTCGTGGCTGGCGTCGTACGCCGATGGTATGTAAGGGCGACCGTCCTGATGGTCCCTTTACCCCCATCAACCTCACGGAAGATGGCCGTCAATGCCTCCCCGGTTCGTTGATTGACTTCGACCCCTCGGTATTCATCGAGAACATCACCGACAAGAAGGACAAGGACTACAACATCGGTTTCCGCGCTTATGTGTTCTATGGTTTCCAGCACTCTACAGCTGTTGAGCTCGACCAGAAGACGATGTACTCGAAGCGCGAGGGCACGGAGCCCATCGACCCCTTCATCCCCGCCAGTAGTGCCGATGGCCGTCTGCTCGATAAGGCCGGTAGCGAATACAAGGCTCTCTATGCCGGACAAAATCCGCTCGACTTCAACTTCTTCGAGGCTTCCAGCATCCGTCAGGTGGGCAACAAATACGTGATGGTGTTCTCTGGCTATAGCGGCAAGGAATACGGTCTGGGCAATACCAACTCCGCCCTGCGCTATGCCTTCGGCGACTCTCCCCTCGGTCCCTGGCGTTCCGGTGGTGTATTGGTAGACTCCCGTGGTGTCGTGCTGGGTGAGGATGGTGCCAAGCTCATCACCACCAACTTCGGCCACAACACCCACGGCTCCATTCAGGAGATCAACGGCCAATGGTATGTGTTCTATCACCGTCCCCCACGCGGCTTCGGCAATGCCCGTCAGACGATGGTGGCACCTGTGAAGATCACTTGGGACAAGAAGCCCGTAGCCAAGGGTGGCGTGGTGAAGATTACGGGTTACGACCCCTATGCCAAGGATAATGTCTGGACGGCTAAGGCTGCCGACGGTAACGAGTATACGGGTGCCGAGGTGACCAGCGAGGGTTTCCAGATCTTCGGTCTGCCGCCTTACGACTACTATAGCGCAGGTTATGCCTGCTTCGTCAATGGTCCCGGCTCCAACGACTGGATGCAGGACAACCACGATGTGTGGAACAACTCGATGGACCTCGCCGGCATCAAGAACGGTGGCATCATCGGTTTCAAGTACTTCGGCTTCGGCGGTCTGGCTCAGGACACTAAGGGCTGCAAGGCCTTCGAAGGTATCAAGAAGGGCGACAATCCGCACCTTTACCTAAACCTGACCAGCAGCGGCAAGGGTGCCTTCAAGATTCACGTCAAGCTCGACGATCCTTGGAAGGGTGAGGAGATTGGAGAATTCGTTTTCGACGACAAATTCCCCGCCAATCAGGCACTTACGATTTCCAAATTAGTGCCCGCCGTTGAGGGACTCACTGGCAAGCACGCTATCTATCTCGTGGTAGAAGGTCCGGAAGTGCAGCAGCCTCAGCAGCAACAGGGTCCGTGGGGCCGTCGTGGGCCTCAGGGTCCGCAGCGTCCGCAGG
>JAEEGG010008144.1_pt1 | contig 23875 bp, 23 predicted proteins | sample 9134161 | NCBI WGS metagenome assembly JAEEGG01 (sample SAMN16246543, study PRJNA631951) | gut metagenome | biome: gut microbiome; feature: rumen; material: CR-attached | host: Bos | place: Iran: Karaj | collected 2018-10
CGAAATAAAAAAAGACGCGATTCTCCATTTGACAGAGAACCACGTGCTGCATTAATGTACCTAATATTTGAAAAGTTGGCAAGGTATTTAATAAAATTTTACATAACCCATCGCTTATTGCAAAAATTGCCATCCGTTTGAATTGTTCGGAATTTCCGAACAGTTGTCTTTTCATCAAGTTCGTATTTTTCAAAAAATGTGCTTGATATGCTCATTGACGTTCACCATGCTTGATTGATGCAAATCTACAAGTGGAGAATGCTTTGTTTGCGTACAATCATTTTATCGTTTCCCAATGGCCTCCTTTATTAGGGCCTATACGTTGAATCATTTTTTCGTTTTGCATCTCATTGATAATTTTCTTTATAGTGGTATGTCCCACATTCAATAACGATTCCATCTCGATGACAGAAATTTTAGAATTGCTGCTTATCATTTCCATAATTTTTGATGCAATTTCGGGCCACTTTTTAGGCCACTTTTTAGGCCACTTTTCTGTATTATCCGAATTTTTCAAAGATCCTTCCGCCGATTTCATCACCACGACATCTCCGCAGCCTTCGTGCACGGGAATATGGATTAGAATAGAGCCTATCTTCGGTCGTTTCAAATGTTGCTCGTGGCGAGCCGTTTTGGGCTAGTTTTTCTTGAATTGTGGGCACACCCGTTGAACGACCTTCCGTAAGCTCAAGTTCCTTTAGAAAGTCGCCGAGACGGCGGTTGCGATAGCGTCTGCTTTTAAGATAGTCTCCCTTTTCAATTGCTGCCATTGGAATGCTGTAATCTGGACCGGGACAATTCAAAATGTCAATTCCATCGGGTTCAATCGATATCTCCACCGGTTCATGCAAACTATAATCTCTATGGTAAAGCGAATTTACAACAGCTTCTTCTAGAGCCTCGTACGGATAGTTCCAAAAACGTTTGGCCTCCGCACGACCAGCCACTTTCTGCACCGTTTCAAATAAAATATTCGTGCGATAGACGCTTGCCGGATTCCATCCCCTCTTGAATTCAATCCGTTCACTTTCGATCCGCTGCTTGTTCAGCAAGGTTTCGATATCTATAGGCATTGACATAATCGCCTCCATTTTCCGCATATTACGGACAGTTGATGTTAGAGGCGTCCCTTTATTCCGAAATAAAAAAAGACGCGATTCTCCATTTGACAGAGAACCACGTGCTGCATTAATGTACCTAATATTTGAAAAGTTGGCACAAATGCGTAAGGCGAGTGTCACAGCCATGGTTGACGCTTCGCGTCCGCAACTTCAGCTCAGTCATAAAAAAATGCAAGCATTTTTTGCGACATTCGCTTTGTATGCTCTTGCATGGATATGATCGAGCCTAGCATTTGGCGCTTGCGCAACGGGTGAAATTTTACAATGCGTATAACATAAATAAAATTAGAGTTTCTTTGTTTCCTTCTCGTATTCCTCTGCTGTTGCGGCTGGCCCATCCCACCAGAGCTTTGTGGAGTCGTCGTAGAGCATCTTCGCTGTGTTTGATTCCATGAAAGAGATGAGGACATCTTCTTTGGATTTTTGCTCTCTTTCTGCGATGTCTTCGACGGCCATCATGGCCACAAGATCCATTGAAAATAAAGTTTTGTCGCTGATTTTAAACCAGTCTGAAATTTGCATCAAACGGTAGCCCCTTTGAATTTGAGATATGACTTTACATCTTCAAAAAACAGCCTCATCGCCTTCTACATGGAAAATCCCAAAACCTTCGCGGATGTATCTAAGAACATCGAATTTGCATAAAAAGGATTTGCTGCTGTTCGTTCATGTGAGGCCTCGGGATTGTGTAATGATAGAAATTTCTGTAGGTTTGATTATTTTGTGTTATTTCTTTTTACTGGTAAAGGAATTGCAATTTTATAGAAACCTTCAAACGCTTTTATTTCATCACATTGGTGGATTATGCTTGTATTTTCCATAAAGTCGTTTTGACAAGCACAGTCTTTTTCGACAACCGAGTTTGGAGAATCTTCATCATCATTTTCTTCAACTTGCACAACGGGGTAAATGATTACGCAATCAGGGAATAACTTTCCAAGTTTCCCATCTACAGTAAGACCGTTTTCATTATACCAACCGAGTTCTTTTAAAATTTTCTTGTCTCTTGCATATCCGCTGATTTCACGTACGTCATCAACAATGCCGCTGTTGCCTTTCGCATACTTTGGTTTGTATTTTGCGTCAAGGATAATTTTTTCGTAATTACTGACTTTGATAAAATCAACTTGTGTTCCGTGACGGCCTTTGACTTGAAATTTAATCTGTCCTGGATAAGCTGTATTCAGAAGATGGAATACATACATTTCATAAAGTCGAGACATGTCGATACAGAATGGTCGAATGGAATATTTGTTTTTTCCCGACTTATCCATATCGTAGTCGCAGAACTGCAAGACCATTTCAGCAACTTTAATAGCCTCTGAATAATGCGAATAAAGTTTGCTTGAAGATGATGTAAATGTTTTTGCTGAAGAAGAATCTTCCGATACCAAAGCAAATGACGTTTCAAGAGTCCCGATTCGCTGAAAAATATCATCGGCAAGGTCCCCTTGCAAACTAGGTATGTTTTTAAGGACTGATCCTGTAAATAGCAAAGCTCTCTTTAAAAATCGATTTTCTGGCGTATCTACGGTATATTCCTGAAATTTGCAATATACACGGTCTTCACGTTTATTTAGAATGTTTTTGCGAAGATTCTGTGTGAAGAGTATTCGCCCACGAACTTTCGATTGCAGATTTTCTTCTCGTTGCACATATCCCCTGCGAAGTCCTCTTTTTGTAAGTTGGGTCAAGATGGATAGATAATGCAACAACAGAAGCGGAGTCATTAGGTTTGATTCTGCATCTACTTCGATTTTGGGTGAATCAAAATCTATATGGTAGTAGTCAGAAAAATATTCTGCTTCATCTGAAGAATCTACTTCCAATGCCGTGGCGAACATTTTGACGTAATCAGTCTGGTTTACGTCATTTGTTCGGTCAATATTTTTTGGAATAACCTGAAATGGGATTGGTTCTTCAATTTCGTCTATATTTAACCAACTTGCACCGATGAAATAGCTTGCCGTAAGATTCGCATCAACACCAAGATGTTTTTTGACTTTATCTTTTTCTGTTTTTAAAGCGTCACCAAAAGCCTTAGAAATCTTGTCTTTGTATTTGGCAAGATCTCCAAGTTCTTTAATGGATTCATGTTCTGCGATGACGATGGGGGCGCGCATTATTATTCAGGCTGATTGAGTTGTGTCGTTTGGGTATCTTGATTTTCGGAATGATTTTCAAAATTCCTGATCTTGTTCAAGTCAGCGGATTGTTTCAGCAGTCCGTCTTTTTTATACTCTTCCAACAACGGAATGACTTCATAATCCCATTTCAAATTTAATTCGTCAAGGCTTTGTGCCATAAAATAACTGTGACCAACCATAAGGTCGTTGAAGTCGATTCCGCTACACTGGTTATCCTTGATAAAATTTTCTACAGTTTCAAAGAGATTGATTGCTTTTTGTTTTAGTGCAGAATCTTTATCGTTATAGTAAGATCCTAGAGCTTCTTTATTTGCTTTAAGTGTATAGAAAGCAAATCTTCGACGTACGGCATAGTCAATGGTGCCTACACTACGGTCCGTTGTGTTCATTGTTCCGATAATGTAGAGATTTGATGGGACTGAAAATGGCTCTTTGGAATAGGGGAGAGTAACTGTTAATGGGTGATCGCCACCAACACGTTTGTCGGCTTCTAACAAGGAAATCAATTCTCCGAAAATTTTGGAAACATTTCCACGATTGATTTCATCAATGATAAGGACGTAATTTTGGAGCTTTTCTTTTTCAATATCTCCTGTAATAATGTCGTTAAGAATATTTTCTTTTATACTACCGTTTTCAACATGGTTTTCGTCAATTCGGTTTCCAAAGGCGTATATACTTTGCTGACTTAAATTTTTGTCATAAATTTTAGATATGGGAATAGAATCTCCAGTGTATAACCATTCAACATTACGGTATTGCTTCATTCTTTCTAATCTATCATTATGGAATTCGTAGTTGCCGGTTATTTTGGCAATGGCCTTTATAGCTCTATTTCCGTCTGAGATTAAAACAATATCACCAATTCTCATCCAAAGTTTGAAAACTTCTATTGCAAAAGCACCCCATGTATGGTCTTTTTCCCTAATTTTTTCTTTTGTATCGCAGTCGCTAAAGTCTATATCACGCCCCCAACCAAGTGCAATTACATTTTTTTCATGACAGTAATCAAAAGTTGCCGAATCAGTTTTTCCTTTTTCTCCAAGGGACATTTTAAAAATGCGAGTTTTAGAAAAATCAATTTTATCTGATTTTTTAGAGGATTTAATTTGTGATGCGTTTTTACAAATTATCTTGAAAATACCATCTTCAATTTCATAAGAAATTTGTCCACTATTAGTCTTCGGCTTAATCCCTTCAATAAAATCTTCGTAATCCATAGATTGGTGGAATGTGACAAATCCGATGCGACCTTGTTTAATTAATTCTTCATAGCGATTCATCACGTCTTTATGATCGCTGGGAAGTTCGTCATCGCAGATTGACAACGCCAAGGCCGCTGTGCTATAGGTTTTTCCTGTGCCGGGAGCTCCTTGAAGAATGATGTTTCTTTTTGTTTCCAGCAAAGATTTTTGTTTTTCAAGGTTCTTGTCTTTCATAGTATTGTTATCTGTTATAAATTGACTAATGTATTTCTTTATTTCAATATCTTTGCACGCATCCATTGTCGTCCAAAAACGTTTGTAAGAAGCCCCTATGAATTCTTTCGGATTTTTTATTGTAAACCATTTTACTTTACAAAAATACCAATCGTTATTAACTAATTTAATGTCTTCCCCAACAATTCCAATAGCTATAGGTCGAATGAAGGGGATTGAACGATGTTCTCCTTTATAGCCGTGTTCTCTTGCGATAAAAATGTGTTTTCTTCGCACAGATTTTATATTGTTCATTACATCAGTTCGATTAACTTGTCCACCTTCCCAATATCCTTCTTTTATAAAGCTATTCAAGTCGGCTTTCCCCGGTTGTGTTCCTACATACCAAAATGTATTGTATATGGTTAAATCATATTTTTCTAAAGCTATTTTTAAATTAGGTTTCAATTCCCAAATAATACCCTCAGAGTCATTTTTGTTTGAATCAACTTTTTTTTCGTTGAATAAAATTCTTAAGCGAAGGTCGTTGCCAGAAGAATTCTTTTCCAAATCGAGCCCTAATCTTTCAGCGATTCTTCCTGCTAGTTTGGTGTTTATTAGCTTATAATGATCTGGGGTATTTCCGTATTCATCAGATATCTGACGAAATGTCGCTTTCCCACCCAAATCAAGATATTTTCTTAGCACATCGAAGTTTTGATCACTGAATACTTCGCTATCGCCAAAAAGCCGGTGCCATTGATTTACCGGGAAATCGTTATAGGCTGCTTTATTACGTTGATTCCATACCTGCCATAAATTTCTTGTATAATCCCAAAAATTTGATTGTCCTGTTGCCTGAAGGAGAAATTTCTGTATTTCGGATAGTTGTGTTTTTTTATTTAAAGAAAAATCTTTTTCGAATGCTAAATATTTAAGCATTGGTTCCGCAAATATCGGCAACAATCTTTTTCTGGAATAAAGAAATGCTATTTTCCATTTGAACATTGTCGATAGATTTGATTTGTCTATTGTGTTATAATCGATTTCGTCTTTTTGGGCAGCTTCTGCTATGGCTATAATTTCTTTTTTTACTGTTTCAAAAACTTCCTTATAATGAGTATGATTTTCATCATCTTTTCCATAGCGTTGGGGCCAAGCATAACCGTTTATTTGGTCGCACTCACATTCTCTTCTGGGTGGCTCACTGTATTTGTATATTCCGAATTTTAGAGAGGTTGCACCTTGAATGCTGCCTAATTTTCCAGTTCGTCTTTCGACCCAAGTGCAAAATTAGTCTTCCGAATGTTCTTTCAGATTAGTGTATTCTTCAATCGAAAGATTTCTCAATTTTTCAATTGGAAACTTTTCATTAAATTCGTTATATAAACGGTCAAGTTCCGAATTGTCTTCTCCAATGGATTCCTCGGGAAGACCACTTTCTTCGTCTAGTTCAATATTATCAAAATCTGCCATTTTCAAAGCCTCTCTACCTTCAATTATACATTTTATTTATTTCGAGTGAATTCAAGAAATTTCAAAAGGATACTGATATTCGATAGAATCATTGGAGATAAAAAACGTGTCAAAAACATACAACTGCGGCAAAGTTTGCACTATTGCTTATCGGAAATGCGTGCTTGCGGAAACGTGCGTCAATCTTTTTTGCAAAGGAAATAATTTTTTGACCGTCATCAGTACAATACATCATATAGCCGTGACATTTTTTGTTCAGAAATTTATAGTATTGGTAGCTTCCGTCGCAAAATGGAGCTTCTGTGGTTTCGTCAGGAAAACTTTGAATGACTTCCCTATTTTTTTCTATGAATGCCTTTATTTTATCTGCGAACGGCCTGCTTGTTGCTTCTAGCACATAAGAGCGTTTTTTACTATCGCTGTTCCCGAACATTGTGTATATTCTTCCGTCATCGTAAAGAAGAGTCCCTTCGCTTTCAGGTACGTAGGTCCCTTCATCAATGGTTTCGTAGATCGTTTGGCCTAGCGGCTTTTCAAAGAAAAGAATATCTTGCAGCTTGTGGGTTTCACAAATGAATTTCTTTGTGTTTATGATGCTGTCGTCGGAGTCATAACAGGCATATTCTGCAATGTACCGAGCAAGGATTTTTTTGTCATAATTGCTCATGGTGTTGGCTACAAAATGCAGAAACTCCGAGATGTCTTGCGGAGATGTTTTTGCTTCGCAGACTTGCTTTTCGCATTCCCACGCGATTCGTTCAAAATCGGTCTTGTATGGGCATTTTTGTTGGGAGGGGGAATAGTGGTAACAATATTTCTTGTTTGTTTTTCTTTCTTCGCCCATGTGTATATCCTTATTTTTCTTTTTTAGGATTTTTGAATACATGACCGCATTGTAAGCACATTAAATCGTCTTTACGGGCATCTTGATTGACATAATCCTCTGAAAGTGAATAAATTTCGCCGTCTTTCAGTGTATTCGCTTTGGGGGATTTCGCTTTTTTCTCGATTTTTATTTGACTAGCTATTACGCCTTCGCATTTGGGGCAAACGCTGTTTGCAATTAAAGCGTTTGCATTTCCGACAACCATTAAAATCTTTTTTGATAAATTTATTCTTTCCGCTTCACGATTTGACAAAATTGTATCTTTCAATTCTTTCGCATGTTCTTCGAAACCATTTTGATTCATGAACCTGTGTATTGCATTGTAATCTTCGTTACGGTTTTGAAAATTCTTGTATTCTTCGCGCAAACTCAGAATTTTATTCACTTCGTCTTCGGTGAATAATTGCAGTGGCTCGTTGTCTTCTAAATAGTGACCTAGGGCTTCTCCATAATGCCAACGCGAAAATTCTAGCATTTCTATAGAGGGTGAATTGCATTTGGGACAGTATGAAGATTTTTTTACGCCAATCCCTGCTTTTAACCATTTATGATTGCATGCTTCACAATGCTGGATGATTTTAATGGGTGGACCGTAAAGGATTCGTATTGTATTCTCAAAAGGTTTAAATTCTCCATTGCCCTTTTTGGTGCCACATTGATCGCAATATCGGGCCCCCTTCAACAGGGGTGCTTGGCAGTTTCCACAACGTCCACGATATTCTTTTGGCTTTCTATTTATCTTGACCATGATGATCCTCCAGCATTTTGAAAACGCAGTAATTGGGTTCGTTGTTTTTAAAGTTCCAGGTATGGGTAGAATCTCCCATGCAAAATTCCCTTGCGCTGCATCGTTTGCATTGCGAATTTAACTCCGCTTTATCTTGACGGAAAATTTCAAACTTTTTTTTCCAAACATCTACGAAAGATTCTTTATAAATGTTTCCCTGTATTGTAAATTCGTTCCTTTCAATGTCTAGGCATGCTCCGATATCGCCATTTGCCATGACGCTTGCGATTTTCGTCCCCGCTCCGCATTGAAAATAAAAGTCGCGAACCATGTACTCGTATTGCATTCCGAGATAGTGTGAACAACCTAAATTAATTTCCATGTTATTGCTTGGATTGAATCGGGTCCGTTTAACGAAATCGAGCAGCATTTTGTATTCGTGAGCGTCGAGGAGCATCGATGAATTGTCCTTGGCCCTGCCGATGGGCTCGATGTTCGCAATTTTCCATGATTCGATTTTCTCATCGCAAAGGAATTCGTATAGGATGTCGAGTTCTTTTAAGTTGTTTTTGTGGACTACTGTTACAACTTCAGGATATAATCCTGCTTTTTTCGCATTTCGGATACCTGTCAGCGCTTGCAGAAATGCGCTTGGGGAACATCGAAAGTCGTTGTGTGTTTTTTCCAGACCGTCCAAGCTGATAGAAATTGTGTCAAGTCCGGCATTTTTGAACTGTTCTCCAACGGTTTCCGACAATAATGTTCCATTTGTTGTTATACCACAAGAAAAATTTAAATGCTTGGAATAGGCGATAATCTTGAAGAGATCCTTGTTCAAAAGAGGTTCACCGCCTGTGATGCAAATGAATATCTGTGATGCGTCGTATTCTTTGGCGACTTCGTCCAGGACTCTTTGAGCGGTTTCAAAAGGCAAATAGTTCCGGTTTGTTGACAGACAACCGCTTCCGCAATGCTTGCATTTTAAATTGCAACAATCCGTCACTTCAAGGAATAGATAAGAGAGCTGTGGATTTTTCCACAACTTTCGCTGATATTCTGCCAGTGCGGTCATATTTTTCTGTTTTGTGATATATAAGTCTTTCATCATCCATAAATATATAATCAAGAAATGTCAAATTATGACTTTTTGAAGTTTTGAAAACAATTTCGTATTGATACCCCCTTCTTTTTAACATTTCTCCTCAATCATAACATTTCAAAATATTATAATCGCGGCAAAATGTTATAATTAGCGGCTTTAGCGCGGAATCGCGAAATTTTGGTTTATAACTTGTTGACCCGTTGAAATCGCGTGTTAGATTTACTCCAAATACCACACGGTTTCGATCGTGTCGCCGGCCTCGATATCGTCAGGAGTGTAATCAATAGAGGCATCTTTGTCGCAAAACCCGCCGTCACGTAACGCCAGCCGTTCTTCGTGGTAATTGATGTCGATACTCCGCTTAGAGTAATCTGCGCTGATGATACCGCCGAGCTTATGCCCCAATGTCGCTGCGATGACTTCGGCTTTTTCGCGGGCATCCTTGACGGCGGATTCCAAAATTTGCAGCTTGACATCGTGGGTGTCTTTCTTGATGAAGGCGATGTTCACTTCGAGTTCGGGCCATGCTTTGCCGAGTGCGGACATTTCCAAGCGCTTCTCGCAGGTTTTAAAAATACATCCAAACAGATGTCACAAAATGTCAATTTTTACTTCGCAAACAGGCGCCGTTGGCGCAGCGTTGCGGTCGGGTGCTCGCGGTACACGACGGCAAAGAGCTTCGTGTACGGGATTTCGCTTGCGACAAGGTCGCGCATGGCTTCCTTGGTTTTGGCTTTGCCGAGCTGCTTCATCGCATAAGCGTCGGCTTCGTATTCCTGGTTCCAGCAGTACAGATGGAATATCATCCGGAGGGGTATGGCGGCCAAGTGCAGCCACAGCACGGATTCGTAAATGGTGAGGCCGAACCGCGAGAGCATCGCGGCCAAAAACCACACGGCGACAATCAAGAAGATAATCTTGGTGACACTCCGCAGGATACCGTGATGCAGGCTCTTGTGACCTTCTTCGTGCTTCTCGATAAAGGCTGAGGCGGCAGGCGCCTTGCGTGATTCGGGCAGGGGCACGATGTCGTTTAAAAGCGGCACAAGGCGAAGCACTGCGAACACGCCGCCACGCACTTGAGTCAGCCTGCGTTCGCGCACTTCGAGCACTACGCGCAGCACGACTTCGAGACCGAGCAATATGTAGAGCAATATCTGTTCCACCGGAGAGTTACCCTTCCGGCTTCGCGAGTTTGGCCACGGCGTTCAGGCGGCGGATGGATTCTTCGAAGCGCGTCTTTTCCCATTCCACGAAGGCGGCATCGACCGGGTGCGCGGAATCGTAGTCATCGAATATCTCGCGGCCACGTGCGCTGTCGCGGTCGAGCCCGTGACCGACGCGGTCGAACCATTCCTTTTCGAGCGTGCGGAAGCGCTTGACTACTTCTTCGAATGTTTCGGGCAACGGCACAATGCGCACAATGTCCTTGTTCACGTCGCCTGCAACCAGGCGGCGGAGTTCACGCGGTGCCTGTGTAGCAAGCGAGCCGTCGTTTTCGACGAGAGATATCAGCATGTCGAGCGCATAGCGTTCCAGGTATTCCGCATAGGCGCGCAGTGCATCCTGGCGCACGCTTTCGCGCATGAAGTTTTCACCGAGTCCGTCGATTTCCCGGCGGGTGTAGAGGTCACGCACGGCGACCCCTTGCAAACGGTTGTATGCATCAAAAACGCAGCGGGCGGTCTCGGCGCTGAACATGTTATAGAACGACGGCGCGACAGCACCCTTGCCCCGCAGGGCATACTTGTAGGCGTTCCTATCCATGGCATACGCGTTCTTCGCGTAGTTCCAGCCGGGGATAATTTCGTTCAGGCGCGCGGGCACGCCCATCAACTGCGGGTCGCCGGAACGGATGAGCGAGAAGGGGAACTTGAGCCGCTGTGGCAATGTCGTCACGCCGCTTGCGACCAACGTAAACGGCGACTCGCGGTAGTTGGCGGGGAACTTGATGTTCACGCCAAGCCCAAAGAACATTCCTTGCCCGGGCATGATTTCTTGGTCGGGCATGCGGCCAGTGTGGTTACTACCGACGTTCGCACCGTAGCCCAAGTTACCGCAGCCTTCCGGCCACAGCGCTGCAATCAAAAGCGAATGGTGGTGCATCTGCGTCATGGGCCCCACATAGGAGCAGTTCACCTCGGCCTCTTCGATATGGCAGCACGGCGCCACGATAGAAGACTTCACAATGGCCTTGCTCCCCACCTTGCAGCGTTCCATGAGCACCGACCTCTGTACCTCGGCTCCTGTATGCACACTCACGCCCATCTGCAAGTTGGAATTTTCAAGAATCACGGAATCGTAAACGTGCGTGGAATGTTCCAGCGAACTCATGATGATGGAGTTCCTGATTTTTGCAGCCCCCTCGACACGGGCATGTTCGCCTATCCAGCTGTTGCGCACGATGTTCGTATTGCTCACGACTGCGCCCTTGCCTACGATGGAATAAGGCATGTCGCATTCGTCCCGGTGTGCCATGAGCTGTTCCTTGAATGCAGCCTCCGTCGCAGCATCGGCCTTGTGGAAAAGTTGCACATCCACCAAGTCTGTGGTAATCTCCGGAATGACATACACCATGCGGCCGCCCATCTCGTTACCCACGGTGATGCCAGTACCCATCATGTAATTGATCTTGCCGGTGCCCACGAACGACCCAACGTTCTGGACCACGGCGCCGCGCCGTACAATCGCGTTGCTGAGCATGGCGACCCTATACACGAGCGCGTTCTCGATAATGCAGTTATGCACGAGGCTGTCGTATATGCCGGTCTGGAACGAGACGTCGCCAGGCAAAAGGAGCGTGCCGAAAAACGCGGGCAGGTAAACATCGCCCATGAACACGGAGCGGTAGATGCGTTCCGGAACAAAAGCCGGCTCCACCATGATCTTCGACCAGTCGTCGCAGCTGTTGCCGTTTTTCTCGAGAACCTCTATTTCGGCGGGCGAAAGCGGACGGTACTTACCCGTAGACACCTTCAGGGACTTGAATCCCTCCACTGCCGATGCCAAAACGCTGTTCTTAAGCACTTTTTTTAACTTGATCAATCTCTGCATGACCAAAAAATAGACTAAATTCCAATCGATGATGAAGGAACAGCTCTTCAATTTGATTGGAAAACACCGGTTCAATATTTCCATATACACGAAGGAATTATTTGAACGGCGCTGCCAAGAGGAAATTATACGCAGCGACGAGGACAAGACCTCGTTCGTGTACCTTGAGTTTAACTTTGAACAGATTGCCCAGAAGCTCGGCAACGACGAGGACAACAGCAAATTCTGGGAAATCTTCCTGGAAGCGTTGGCCAAAAACAACAGAGGCTGCGACATCATCGGGTTCATCGAGAACGAGGCCGGATTGGGCATGCTGCTTCTCGACTCGAAGATAGAAGGCTGGACGCGCGTCAAGGGCCGTATCGAGCAGACTGCGAACATCAACGACTTCCCGCACGTATCAAGCATCCTCTCTACCCTCGTGACTCCCATCGTCTATCCCGCCTGCATCCAGGATATGCAACAAAAGGCATCAACGGCACTGGCATGAAAGTTCTTGTCATCGGCTCCGTCTATCCCCGATTCCACGAAGACGCCGAGGTCCCCTGGCTCCGGACGTCTATCGCGCACCTCAAAAAAGCGGGCGTCGAAATCCAGGTACTCGCCCCTTCTTACAAAGGGCTCAAGAGCCACGAAATCGACGGCACGCGCGTGAACCGTTTCCGTTACGCGCCCGCCAACTGGGAAATCCTCACGCACGAAGAAGGCGCCCCCTCCAAGATGGCGAGCAAGCCCTGGCTACAGCTCCTCGCTATCCCCTATATTATCAACGGCTTCTTCAAGTGCCTCAAGATATGCCGCCAGTGGAAGCCCGACATCATCCACGCGCACTGGCCGTTCCCTCATGCCTACATCGCGCTCGGCGCTGCAAAGCTCCTCCGCATCCCGCTGGTACTGAATTTCCACGGGGCCGAACTTTTGCTTATTCGTAAAAAGAAATGGGTCAAGCCGCTCCTCAAGTTCGCCATCGGGCAAGCGCAGGCGGTGTTCGCGAACTCAAGTTTCACCGCCGGCAAGATAAAGGCTATCCGGAACGTAGACGTGGAATGGAGCCCGTACGGAACGACTTTAGACGAGAGACGAGAGACGAGAGACGAGAGACGAGGCTCGGGGCTTGTTCCGCATCCGGTGAATGGGAAGTTCAAGGTTCTGTTCGTTGGGCGGCATATCGAGCGCAAGGGCATCTGCTACCTCATCGACTCCGCGAAATTCCTGCCTGCCGACAAGTTCGAAATCCGCATCGTCGGCGTGGGCGACCTCACCGAGAAACTCAAACAGCAAGCTGCAAAGTACCCGCACGTCATCTTCACCGGCAAGCTCTCGCCCGAAGACCTCGCCAATGAATACCGCACTGCAAACGTATTCGTGCTACCCGCCATCGTCGACCACAAGGGCGACACCGAAGGTCTGGGCGTCGTACTCATCGAGGCCATGGAACTCGGCCTCCCGATTGTCGCAAGCAACGTGGGCGGTATTCCGGACGTTGTCGTGGACGGCGAGTCGGGAATCCTTGTCCCCGAAAAAGACCCCGAAGCCTTGGCAAACGCTTTCAAGCGCATCGCCAGCGACCGCTCGCTCCTCGAGAGCTTGCTCGCAGGCGCCCGCAAGCGCATCGCTGATTGCTTCACATGGGACGGCATCATCCAACGGCAAGTAGAAACATACACAAGACTTGTCAACAAACGCAAAGCACGCTGACCCTACCCAAAAACGGAAACAAGAAAGGAGACCTATGAAAACTCATTCTAGACTTTCATTTTTTGCAATTACCGCGTTCACGGCATTCACGATCGCCTTTACCGCTTGTTCCGGCGAAGACGGCAAAGACGGCATTGCCGGCAAGGATGCCGAGGAAGTCGATGTTGACTCCCTCGCCAAGGTCATCCGTACCAAGGTCACGAAAACCCTCTGGGACAGCCTCTATGCAGAACCCTACGTAGATACCGTCTACAAGATTCTTTTCGACAATACCTACTCCGAAAATTGGATGGACTCCATACGCGAAGCGCTTATCGACAGCCTCAAGGATGCGGACTACGACTCGCTCTACGACCAGCTCTACGACAGCATCTACAATGACATTTACACGCAGAACGTCATCCGGTCACTAGATGCATCTATATGGTCGAGCAAGGAGAACATCTACGGAGCATTCGCAAACCAGTACCGGCTCATGTACAAGGACTTCGAAGGACAAAGCGGTCAACCGACCCCGATACCTATTTCCGTACTGGTCCGCAACACCTGCGAAAAAAAGACCAAGTGCCGCTGGAAAAAGGTAGCCCTCAAAGTATGGATAGAAGGCGCCACAGATACAAGCACGACAACAGATTTCGTGAATCCTGACTCAACCGTTATTCTCGGAACATCGCTGAAATTCGATAACGACTACCTGCTCGGCCTCACGGCCCCAAAGCAGGAACAGTTCCAGATCCGTGCCTATGCGCTTGAAAACGACCGCGAAATCCTCTTCTTCTCGGAATCTGAGCCAACGACAGTCCACCCCATGCAAGTCAATGGAGCAGAACTCGTGGGCGTCGAAAATAGAGACTGGTGGAACGCCGTATGGGTCACACCGAACATGGACTCCATGACCACCATCTTGAACGAAGTCGCAAAGAAACTCCCCAACGGGACACTCAAAGCCTACCAGCAATATACCGATGACGAATCCGTTGTCGAAAGTTCTTACCGCGTAGTCAAAGCAGTGTTCGAAGTTCTGCAAAAGCGCAACATCAAGTATGTCGAAAACGACGGCATCGGGAGCAACGGGCAAAAAATCAACTACCCGATAGAAGTCCTGCGTACAAAGCATGCCGTCTGCAACGAGTTCACCTTCTTGGTCGCATCGGTCCTCGAAGCCATCGGTTTCGAGGTCGCCCTCATAATCATTCCGAACCACATGTTCGTAGGGTGGCACCCCGAACAGGGCGGCTCCACACTCGAAGTGCTTGAAACGACCCTCCTCAACAACAAAGACGCAACCTTCGCCGATGCCAATGAAATCGCCAGGGAGGAGTTCACGGAAAATGTGACGGACAAAACGATAAAGTCAGGGGATGCACAAGTAATCATGCTGGACGATGTCCGAAGTTACGGCATCATGCCCAACGACGTTCCGTAAAAAACGGTGTCTTATAAGAACGGCCCCTTCAAGGGGCCATTTTTTATACCTCGATGATCACGCGGCTGATTTTGTTGTCATCCTTTTTCACGCGGACGATTTTTTCAATCTTGCGTTCGAGTTCGTTCACGTGGCTGATGATGCCCACCAGGCGGTTATCGCCCGCGAGCGTCTGCAGCGTATTGATGGCAAGCCGCAAACTCTCGTCGTCGAGCGAGCCGAAACCCTCGTCCACGAACATCGTATCGAGTTGGATGCCGCCCGCCGAACTCTGCACCTCGTCGGCAAGGCCGAGCGCCAGTGACAACGACGCCAAGAAACTTTCGCCACCACTGAGCGTTTTCACCTCGCGCTGCCTGCCACTCGCATGGTCGAGCACGTTCAAGTCGAGCCCGCTCTGGCTCCTGTTATTGGAAGCGTCCATGCGGCGCACCAGTTCGTACTGCCCGTTCGAGAGAATGCGGAAGCGCGTATTCGCGCGGCTCACGATGCGGTCAAAATACGATGCTTGCACGTAAGTCTCGAGCATCACCTTGCTCGTGCCCGAAAGCATGCCATTCGCCGTGTCCGAAAGGTTGCGCATCCAGCCGCGCTTGCGGAGGAGTTCTCCCAAGGAATCCACCGTCTTGCGAATTTGCGAAAGCGCATTGCTGTTCTGCGATTGACGCGCCGTAACGGTGTTTAACCGCTGCACAAGCGCATTGCGGGCAGCAGCGGCCTCGTCACGCTTTGCCTGCAATGCAGCCAAGTCGTATTCCGGAGCTCCCTCCAACTGCGATGCCAGCGTGCCCTTGCTTGCATTCAGCTCGTTTACCTGCTTTTCGCAATCAGTAAATGCTTTTGTCGCGTCTTCAAGTTCGCGCTTGGAGCTATCGAGTTGCTGTTGCGTTTCAGCAATCTGCTTTTCAGCATCGGCCTTGCTTGCAAACGAAAGCTTCTTCGAAAGTTCCTCTACTGCAGCCTTGCCCGATTCCACATCGGCCTTGAGGCCAGAAATCTGTTTTTCAAACTCTGTCGCGGTGGCCTGCAAACTATCCAGTTCGCGGCGCTTTTCCGGAATATTCTTCTCGAGGAATGTCTTGCGTTTTTCGCGTTCTTCTTCCTTGGATACAGCTAAAGTCAGCGATGCCATCTTGTCGCGGTTTTCGGCATATTCCGTATTACCGCGTTCGCGGGCATTTTCCAAACTGCATTCGCCAAAAAGTTCATGCACCAGCGTATCGACGCTAGCCTGCTTTTCGTCGTAGGCGCCCTTCGCTTGCGCAGCCTCTGCACTCTTAGTGCTGCGTACCGATTCCGCCTTGGAAGCCAATTCCTTGAACTGCTCCAATTCGGCCTGACTCGGCGCCTCCACCGATTTACAAGCCTTGTGCGGATGATCCGTAGAACCACAAACCGGGCAAGGTTCGTTTTCTACCAAGGTCTCGGCAATGATTCCCGCCTGTTCGTTCAAGAAGGCCCGATTCATCGCCTCGTATTCCGCGTTCTTCTTTTGATAATCCGCGTCGGCTGTAATGTAGGCCTGTTTCGCCTTTTCAAACGCATCGCGTATTGCGGTCAATTCCTTGACGCTCTTGCCTACCTTCAGCAAGTCATCTTGCCTTGTCTTAAGCTTATCCAGCTGCGCAATCAGTTCCTGCTTCTTGGAACCCGCATCGCCTAGCGATGCTAATTCCTCGTCGAGCGTCGCAATCGTCGTCTTGAGCGCTTCTACGGCCTTGCGATTTTTTTCCAAATCTGCGACAATGTTCTTGGCATCTTTTTCCTTCTTCGCAATATCGGCCCGGCGCAATTCCAGTTGGTCGTATTCCGGTAAAGAATTCCTAAGCGTCGTGATGCGTTCTTGCAAGCTGTCACGTTCCGGCTGCTTGGCTTCGGCCGCAGCCTTCGCCTCTTTCAATGGAGCCAGGGTCGGCAAAATTTTTTCAAAATCTTCCGTAGCTTTCTTGAGAGCACTGCGAGTCTTTTCGATATTCTGCGCTTGTCCCAATTCCTTGTCCATCGCAGCAAGGCGGCCTTCAAATCCAAAAAGTTCCGCCTTCATTTTTACTTGCGATTCTTCATCTTCTGCAATTACAGATTCCGCAGTGCTGCAAACGCCCTGCCAGTCGGCGACCTGCCTTGCTGTGGCCAAGTTCTTCGCCTGTTCCAGATTCTGCGCTTGCGCCGATTCCTCACCGCACTGCAACTGCGCCACCATCGTGCATGCCGCACTTTCGCTATCGCCACATTGCCTTTCTATTTCCGAGGCGCGCCTCTTGAGTTCTTCTTGCAATGCGCCAAATTTGTCCGTCTTGAAAATCTTGCGGAAAATCTTTTTGCGCTCATCCGTTGTCGAAAGCAGGAGCTTCATAAAATCGCCCTGCGCAATCATCGCAATTTGCGTAAACTGGTCGCGGTCGATGCCGATAACTGCCTGCACAGCCGCCGCAACATCTTTTTCCTTGCTTACCGGGCGGCTTGTGGGGCCCTGCTTGCCGCTCGCTTCGGGATAATAGAACGTGACCGAGGCCGCTTCCTTCGTGAGCCCTTCGCCACGCGCCTTGGGGCGCATGTATTCGGGATTGCGCACCACACGGTATTCCTTGCCCGCATATTCGAACGTCAAGTCCACTTCGGTCTTTGTCTCGGGAGTCGCGTTCGTGCAGCGGAACAATTTCGCATCGTCGCGGTTGTCGCCGCTCGCGCGCCCGAACAGCGCATACGTAATCGCATCGAAAATCGTCGTCTTGCCGGCACCCGTATCGCCCGAAATCAGGTAGAGTCCGCTCTTGCCGAGCTTATCCAAATCAATGACGGTGCGCTCTGCGTACGGCCCGAATGCAGAAATAATCAGCCTGGTCGGTCTCATCTTTCGCCCTCCCAGATTCCGTCAACAATACTTTGTACAAACTCACACTCTTCGGAATTCATTTCGCGGCGTGTCATCTCGTTGAAAAATTCCCCGAACAATTGCATCGGCGATTTTTTCTCAACGGCTTCCACGCCCACCGCAATCTGCTGGTTGCGCGTGCGCTCGTTGTCGTAATCGAGCATCATCAAGTTCGGGTAAATCCCGCGCAGTTTCTGGGCGGCGTCGGGCACGTCGTTTTCATCGGTGAGTTTCACGTACACAAAATCGTCAAGCTTATTGCCTGCCGCCACCTGCGCCGTGCGGAATTCCGGCGAGACAACTTCTGCAAACGTCCCGCGAATCTCGCGCACGTCGTGCAACGGTTTCAGCGGAACCTCGCGCACCTGCAAGGCCGCGCGCATTTCACTACCAGCAAACAAGTCGCCCGCATGCACATCTATATCGTCACATATTACTCCGGCAGTTCTAAACTTGTTGCACGCCCTGGACGCACCTAGCTCCACGACCGTAACCGATTTCTTATGTGCCGCTTCCGAAAGCGAATACTTGAGCGGAGTGCCGCTGTAACGTGCACGCACCGTACCGCTCACATCCTTCATCACATTTTGCGGTTTATGGATATGCCCGAGCGCCACGTAGTCGAACTTCTCGAACACCGAGGCGTCCACGTTGTCGAGGCCGCCCACATTTTCCTCAGATTTGCTGCGTTCCGCACCCGTCACAAACTGGTGCGCCACGAGCACATTCCTGCGGCCTTCCGTAAACTTCATCTGCGCAATCGCCATGCGCATGGCAGAGGTATAGTCCGTCACCGCGGCGCATTCCTCGTCGCTTTCGAGATGGGCGCGAACATCGGCAGGGCGCACGAACGGGAGCATCCACAAATCCACCTCGCCCATTTCATCCTTGAGTGTCATCGGTGCAAATTCGCCGTTGTACACGGGCGACATGTACACGCCCATGCCTTGCATCAGGCGCCCGCCAAACGCGATGCGTTCTGCAGAATCGTGGTTCCCGCTCAGCACAAACACCTTGGTGCCCGTCGCAGCAAGCTTCACCAGAAAATCGTCGAGCACGGCCACCGCCTCGGCGCTCGGCACCGACTTGTCGTAAACATCGCCCGCAATAAGCACGGCATCCGGGCTTTCTTTGCGGGCAATATCCAACACCTCGCCCAAAATATGCACCTGCTCGTCGAGCATGTTATGCTCGCACACGCGCTTGCCTATATGCAAATCAGCCAGATGCAGGAACTTCATTCAATAACCTCGTCTTTCACGATTAAAATATAGTTTCGTCCGGCCGACAAAAAATGTCAAAAGAAACCTATGGCGCCAAAGATGATAAAACATAGGCCCCGTGCCTTAAAGCGCGGAGCCCTTCCTTAAAAACGTACCCAGGATTACTGGATTTTCATTCCTGCCGATTCGAACGTCAGCTTATTGTCGTCGGCCTTGAGCGCGACTTCGGTAATCCAGTTGTATTCGGCAATGCCAGCGAGCCCGACACGAGCACAGAGCTGATCACGAGCAACGTTGTAAGCATTGAGAATCTGGACCTTTTCGTTGTCCTGAGCCTTTTCGATACGGTCTGTCCAGCTTACGCCCAACTCAAGGAGAGCGGCACTTGCCTTTACATACAACTTAGCTTTTTCTTCGCTAATGACAGGTGATTCCGGCGCATTGAAAGGTTCAACCTTGACTATCGCTTCGACCTTGGGAGCAGCTACGACAGCCTGCTGCTGTGCCTGTTTTTCGGCTTTATCCTTAGAACAGGATACAAAAAAAGAGGTGAGTATCAAGACCGATATCATGAGAATTCGTTTTGACATACGCACCTCTTCTTCTTAGGTAATAGCGGCTTGTGGGCTCGAACCACAGACCTGCGGATTATGATTCCGACGCTCTACCAACTGAGCTAAGCCGCCAAATTTTCCCCAAATTTAGTTAAATGGACAAATATTTCAAGGGGTTAATTGAAATAAACTCCAGTTTCTACAAAATTTTCTCCCCATTCAATCACTTGCCAGCCCGGCGCGGAACTCATCAAGTTAAAAATGGGTGCCTGCGGGTCAATTTGCATCTGTGTCGATGGCGCGACATGCACTTCTTGCTGCGAAGGCAACTGCAGGTGGAAGTTGAAATGGTAATGACCCGTGAAAATATGCTTGATGTTCTTTATTGAAGACAAAGTTTCTTGAACTTCGTCTATGTTCTTGAGCGAGTACTTCAGGTCCATGAACCTGTGGTTGCAGAGGCACGGCGGATGGTGCATGAACAGGAGGATTTCATCGTTTACCTTTGCCGCTTCGACCTTCAACCAGTCCAGCTGGTCCTTGGAAACTGTACCACACCCGCTATCCAAAAAGAGCAGAGTGCGGCCGCAAATGTCGTAACGGTAGTAGCACTTTCCGTCCCTGACCTTGCCCTCTAGATCGAAATACTTCTGCATGACATCGAGGCGGTCGTGGTTCCCTGGAATCACGCATACGGGAACGCGGTAATCCTTGAGCAGGTCGGCCACATATTTGTAGGCGCCTTCTTCCCCGTCCTCGTTAGCCAGATCGCCGGACAGCACCAGCAAGTCGATGTCCTTCATGGACTTCGACTTCAGGGCGGACTCAAAATTTGCGCGGACATCGATGCCCTGCACAAATCCTTCGTCTTCTCCGATATGGATATCGGATACCTGACCGATTCTGATCACTTTCGAAATCATACGCGTAAAGAATATAGATAATACAGCGCAGTGGGCCTTATATTATTTTTCTTATGTATCCCTTTTGTAAATATTCTGCGCTATTTACCTTCTGTTTTCAACGTCTTTTTGTGCCTTTTCTGTTGATAGCTGTCAAAGATCAGCTTTCAACATCTATTCATGTTGAAGTTCGTGAATAGAATTCGAGTTTTCAATGTAACCGCCATCACACTTTAGTTTCATATCTCTATGATATTCAAGTGAATATTGAGAAAACCCGAATTTTCTATCCACAATCAACATTTCCAATATCATTTCTATTTATATAAATAGATAGGTGATATTAGAAAGGCTGTTGACCTTTTTCCTTTCCGTTGGCAGCAGCCGGAGCTTCCTTGGCGGGCGGAACTTCGGAAGAGCCCATGTTGCAGTTACCCTGGAAGATAGCGCCTTCCTGGATGATGAGCTGCTTCGTCTTGATGTTGCCCACGAACTTGGAAGAGTTCTCGAGGACGAGCTTGCCCGTGCAATCGATGTTGCCCCTGACAGTGCCAGCAATGACGGAAGAGGTGACCTTGATTTCGCCTTCAATACGGCCCGTGCGTTCCACGACGAGGTCGCCCTCGATATTCACGCTGCCCTGGACGTTACCAGCCACGCGGACGTCGCTCTTGCCGAGGATGTCGCCTTTGATGGTGATGCTGTTGCCGATCTGTGTGATTTCCTGTTCTTTATTTGGCATAGTTTCTCCTAGTAGTTGAAGAAGGATTCGGGATTTTGGGGAACTCCGTCCTTCGTGATCGTGTAATGAAGATGCGGTCCAGATGCGTTGCCAGTGGTGCCGATGGTACCGATGATATCACCCTTCTTGACTTGGCGCCCTTTTCGTGTCCTCATATCCTTCAGGTGGGAATAGCTTGTTACATAACCGTTCCCGTGATTAACAATTATAGTATTCCCGAGCTCATCTTTTTCGGCGGCGAACTCAACTGTACCCGTTCCAGTGGCAAAAACGGGACTTCCGACCTTTGCAGCGAAGTCAGTGCCGTTATGTCCGGTCTCTTCGTTGAACGTTTTGCTGATCATGCCCACGACCGGCAAAATATTCGGGAGTCTCTCGATTCTCTGCCTTTCTTCGTAACTTTTCCAGCCGTGAAGGCCCTCGAAGTCGACTTCAATCTTTTCGGGAGGCGTATGCACGAACTTGCTCTTGTCAATAAGGCTGTTGATCTTGTTGGAATCGTTTTCGAGGAACGTGCCGAGGATATTCTGTATCCTTTCTTCGAATAACCAGAGGGAATCCAGGTGGGTAAGCACTTCTTCGTAGTTGGCGTTCACCTTGACAAGCTGGGCATCTGTCTTTTTCAAGGTTTCGTAACGGGCAATCTTTGCAGTCATCTTGCCGATATGCGCTATGAACACGATTGAAAGTACAATGAACACGGCGAGCACGACGCGGATAACCATAAGCATCGTCGCTGAGACGTGGTACTGCTTGATTTGCCGCGAATCGTCCGGGATGACCTGGATGGTGTACGACTTGAGCTTTAGCTTAAGGAATTTCACTTTTTACCGGTTCTCCAAAAGTTCCTGGATGCGTGTCAAGTCGTCCATGGAATAGTAACTGATGACGATAGTGCCCTTGGACTGGTCAGAAGCACTCGGGTTGAGTTCAACCTTGGTGCCGAAATAGCCTTCGAGCTTGGATTCGAAATTCTTGAGGTCGGCGCTGAGTTCCGGCTTCGGCTTCTTTACAGCCGGGCTCGCCGTACTAGTCGAGAAATCGCTATCGACCGTATCAACTGCCTGAGTCTCTTCTTTCGCTTCTTGTCTTTCTTCTCTCGTCGGGTTAATATCTTCCCCGCGGATGACGGCTTCGATCTGGCGAACGTTCAGGCCTTCGTCGATAATCCTCCTGGCAAGGCTTTCAGGATCTTCGACCTTGTCGCTGCAGAGGGCACGGGCGGCACCGCTGTTCAGCTTGCCTTCTACTATCCAAGTGAGCACTTGTTCGGGGAGCTTGAGCAGGCGGAGCGAGTTGGTAATGGCGGAGCGGGACTTGCCAACAATCTTGGCCAAATCTTCGTGAGTATAGCCGTGATTATCGATCAACTGTTGATAAGACCTTGAAACTTCGACCGGGTTCAGGTCCACGCGCTGGATGTTCTCGATGAGGGCCCATTCGGCCATTGTCTTGTCTTCGAGATTTTCGTAGACCTGCGCCTTGATGACCGGGAGGCCGGCGAGCTTCGTTGCACGGGTACGGCGTTCACCGCTGATAATCTGGTAACGGTCGCCCACCTTGCGTACGATAATCGGCTGGATCAACCCGTGCTGTTCGATTGTTTCGGCAAGTTCCACCAGTTCGTCGTCGCTAAAAACTTTGCGCGGCTGGAACGGGTTCGGGTCGATGAGGTTGACGTCGATTTCTACAATTCGGCTATTATCGTTGTCCTGGGCCGGCTGGTTTTCGGATTCGCCAATCACGATGCCACTATTCAAGGAGTGGTCCTTGAGAATGTCGGAGAGGCCGCGGCCGAGAGCAAGAGACTTTTTTCCCATTTTTGAAATCCTTGATTAATATATAATTTCTGGTTCCTGCGTATGTAATGCCGATGGTATATTTTATTTATCCTTGTTCAGGATTTCTTCGGCGAGTTTCATGTAGGATTGCGAGCCGCTGCTCTGTACATCGTACAAGATGACCGGCTTCCCGTGGGATGGGGCCTCGCTCAACTTGACGTTGCGCGGAATGACCGACTGGAACACCGTATCGGAAAGGTTCTCGCGGACTTCTTCGGCGACCTGCTTGCAGAGACTCAGGCGGGCGTCGTACATGGTGAGCAGCGTACCTTCAATTTTGAGATCGCTGTTCAGGTTTTTCTGCACTTCGCGGATTGTCTTGAAAAGTTCGGTCATACCTTGCAGGGCGTAGTATTCGCACTGCACCGGGATGAGCACGCTCGTGGCGGCGGTCAGCACGTTGAGCGTGAGAAGGTTCAGGCTCGGGGGTGCGTCGATGATGATGAACTCGAAAGCCTGCTTGAGAATGTTGATAACTCTTTCGAGACGGCGTTCGCGGCTCATGGCGTTCACGAGCTCGATTTCCATCACGGCCAAGTCCGGGCCAGACGGGATGAGTTTCAGGAAATCCAGAGGCGTGTCGAGAATTGCCGGCTTGATGGTTTCGTAGCTGAGGTTGTCGGGGTTACCGGCCAAGTTGAGGACTTCGTGGATATCTTCGTCCTGCGCCTCGTTGAAACCGAGAC
>JAEEGG010008148.1_pt1 | contig 23872 bp, 15 predicted proteins | sample 9134161 | NCBI WGS metagenome assembly JAEEGG01 (sample SAMN16246543, study PRJNA631951) | gut metagenome | biome: gut microbiome; feature: rumen; material: CR-attached | host: Bos | place: Iran: Karaj | collected 2018-10
CAACCATCGGTACGCTGGCCGAGGGTCAGAAGACGGGTCCGGCCGTGAAGGTGATCAAGCTGCTGGCTCAGAGCACGGGCGACTTCACCCGCGACGAGCTGAAGAAGGACGTGAAGCTGAGCTGGACTGACAAGGCCAAGGCCGAAATCGCTGCAGCCAAGGGCGGGGATTCGTCTAACAGCGGCTCTGGCAGCGGCAGCACCGACGACCCCGGTTCGAACGACAACCCCGGTAGCAATGACAATCCGGGCTCGAACGACAACCCCGGTTCGAACGACAATCCGGGCAGCGACGACAATCCTTAATCGGGGTGGAACAACGGATACTGACATCCGTGAACTTGAAAGAATCAGGACTCGAAAGGGCCCTGATTTTGCGTAAACGTTTACATATTAATTTCACCTTTTTTACTTTTTTTTCAAAACTAATATGTATACTTTTGCAGCGGAATAACTCAAACTGACGATCAAAATTCGAATCTAAATATTTTAAACCTAATTAATTAACATGCAAAAAAGGAAATTCTACTTAGTCATCGCACTATGTATGCTTTGGCTAACGGGCTTCGCCCAGAATGCAATCAAAGGTTCGGTCAAGGATAAGACCGGTGAACCGCTGATTGGCGTGAGTATTACCTATGGAAGCGGACAGGGAACTGTGACCGACTTCGATGGTAACTTTAGTGTCAATGCGCCTGCAGGCACGCAGATCAAGGTGTCGTATGTAGGCTTCAAGTCTCAGACCCTGAAGGCCAGTGCCAACATGAGCATCACCCTCGAAGAGGACAATACGACTCTCGAGGACGTGGTCGTGATTGGTTACGGTACGACCAAGCGTCGTGACCTGACGGGTGCCGTAGCCTCCGTCACAGGTGAGAAACTGGCAGCTAACCCCGTAGCCAATGTGGCTCAGGCCCTGCAGGGACAGCTCCCCGGCGTGAGCGTGACCTCTCAGGACGGTCGTCCCGGTGCCTCTATGTCCATCCGCGTTCGTGGTGGCGGTTCCGTGACCCAGAGCAACGACCCGCTCTTCATTGTCGACGGTGTGACCGTGAGCGATATCAGCGATATTCCTGCCGACAACATCGAGAGCATCGACGTGCTGAAGGATGCTGCATCGACAGCCATCTACGGTGCCCGCGGTGCCAACGGTGTGATCCTCGTGACGACCAAGGGTTCGAAGGGTGAAGGTGTTGCCAAGGTGAAGTACAACATGTACTACCAGATCAAGAAGAACCCCAAGACCCTGGAGACGATGGATCCCTACGACCACGTGCTGCAGACATGGAGCTATGCCAAGGCATACGGTGACACCTACGCCGAGGGCGTGGCCAAGTATTTCGGTCTGGGCAGTGCCTACGGCAACCACCTGAACGAGTACAAGAACATGTCGACCCACAACTATATCGAGGATGTGATGCAGACAGCCGGTACATGGAACCACGACGTGTCGCTGACCGGCGGTACGGAGAAGACCAAGTACTATGCCTCCGTGAACTACATGAACGATGAGGGTATCCGTATCAACACTGGTTTCAAGCGCTGGAATGCCAACGTGAAGGTGAACCAGAAGCTGGCCAAGAACCTGAGCTTCGACGTGGACCTGCGCTACACCGAGGTAACCATCAAGGGAAATAAGTTCGACGAGTCGACCTCTGCCTACAAGTTCCGTCCTATCGACAACCCGCTCGGTACCGACGATCCCTCACTGCTCGGTATGGGTGAGGCAAATGTGAACCCTGCCTATAATCCCGTCAGCATTATCGAAAATTACGACAATCTGACCAACCGCCAGCACCTGCGCGCCATGGGCGGTCTGACATGGGAGGTCATCAAAGGCCTCATCGCCAAGTCGGAGCTCTCGCTGAGCCGTAACTGGCGGAAGTCGGAGAACTGGGATGCCGGTCTGGAAAACGGCTACAACACCGCCCAGCTGATACAGGGCGACGGCTACGGACTGCGTTGGGCCACCACCCTTAACTACACCGTTCAGGGTCTCGGCGAGAAGCACAACCTCTCGTTCCTCGTGGGTAATGAGGTATTGGCATCCAAGTCGAACACCAGCCATATCTATGGTTCTGGTTATCCTGCAGAGTTTGACAAGGACGATGCCTTCGGTATGCTCAGCATGACAGACTCTTCACTGGGTAAGGATGATTTCGGCAATGTCATCGGAACGCCTTCCCACACGCTCTCATGGTTCGGCCGTGCCAACTACGACTATCTGGGCCGCTACCTCTTCACCGCTACGTTCCGCGCCGACGGTAGCTCGAAGTTCTCACCCAACAACCACTGGGGTTACTTCCCTGCAGCCGCTCTCGGATGGCGTATCTCCGACGAGCCCTTCATGGCCAGTGCCCGAGAGTGGCTCGACAACCTGAAGCTCCGTCTTTCCTACGGTACCTCCGGTTCTGATAACATCGACGCCTCTCTCTGGCAGGAGACATGGACCACCAAGTCGATCACCGTCGACGGCGTGGCCACCACCGTCTATGTTCCCGGCGAGATGAAGGGTAATCCCGACCTGAAGTGGGAGAAGACCATCTCGCGTAACCTCGGTCTCGACTTCGGTTTCAAGAACGGCAAGTTCCGTGGTAGCATCGACCTCTATTGGAATACCACCAAGGACATCCTGATGCGCGTGCCCATTGATGCCACGAAGGGTTTCAGCTATCAGTACCAGAACGTGGGCCAGACCTCGAACAAGGGTGTTGAGCTCGCCCTGTTCTACGAGATCATCCGCAGTAAGGATTTCAACCTGAGCTTCAACGCCACCTATAATTATAATAAGAACAACATCGACAAGTTGTACGACAACGTGCTGGCCGATACCCACACCAACTGGGGTTCTTCGATGCGCCAGCCTTACTACGACTACATCATCCGTGTCGACAATCCCGTAGGTGTCATCCAGGGCTTCAAGAGTGCAGGTATCTACACGGTCGACGACTTCAACGTGGCTGACGGTGTATGGACACTGAAACCCGGTGTGCCCGACTATACCGCTACGGGTTATGCCGGTGGTACGAACTACAAGCGTCCGGAGGGCCAGACAGCCTTCCCCGGCATGGCTAAATTCGAGGACATCAACGGCGACGGCGTCGTGACCTCCGACGATGCCACCATCATCGGCAAGACCATGCCTCAGCACACTGGTGGTTTCAACTTCAACGGCAATTACAAGAACTTCGACTTCGCTGCAGGCTTCACCTACCAGATTGGCGGTGACATCTACAATGCCAATGCCATGCACTCGATGATGGGTGACAAGGATACAGGTCTGGGTAACAACCGCCTGAAGTTCGTGGAGGACTCTTGGAAGATGTACGACATCGACGGCAACGGCGACCTCTATCCCGTGACCGATCCCTCGGCACTGGCTGCCCTGAACGCCAATGCGAAGTATCCGCTCGTCTACTCCGAGTACGGTATTGCCTCTTCTCAGTTCATTGAGGATGCCTCTTATCTGCGCCTGAACACGCTGACCATCGGTTACACACTGCCGAAGAACCTCACCAAGAAGGTGGGCATCAGCAACCTCCGTGTCTACTTCACCGGCGGTAACCTCTTCTGCATCACTGGCTACAGCGGTCTGGATCCCGATGTCAACACCCGTGACTTCACCGACGGATTCCCCACCCCGGCCTACGACTATCAGGCATACCCGAAGGCCCGTACCTATACATTCGGTCTTAATGTTGCATTCTAATTTAAAGCGAGGAAACGAAATATGAAAAAGTTATTATTTTCAACAATATGTGCCGCAGGCATTCTGGCCTTAAGCACTTCATGTAGCGATTACCTGGACACAAGCTCCCCCTCGGTGGTTGATGCCGACTTCGTATTCTCTACATCCGAGACATCCCGTGCTGCCATGACTGGTGTCTACGAGACCTGGCGCAACTGCGCACAGAACAAGGTGTTCGGCGATGGCCTGTACTACGCCGCCGACGTGGTCGGTTCCGACATGGAGCGCCATCCCGAGGCATTCACCAACCAACCTGGCCGCCACTATCCTGAGTGTCTGTATCAGAACGGTACATACGCAGGCAGTTACGGTCTGCTCTCCTACCAGAAGGAGGATGATGTCTATGCATCGCTCTACGCTGTGGTCAGCCAGTCGAACAGTGTGATCAACGCCATGGAGAGTACCTCGGAATTCGAGACGGCCATGAAGTCAAGCTCGCCTACCACCTTCACGCAGCTCTATGGTGAGGCTGTTGCCATGCGTGCAACGGCATACCGCGAGCTCATCAAGTACTATGGCGACGTGCCTTATGTATCTGGTAAGGATACCGACTACGACGGTCTCGTCAGCCGCGACTCTATCTATGACGTCTGTCTGTCAGAACTCCAGAAGGTGGCTCCGCTGATGTACCGTGCAGGTTCTATCCCCGGCATCTCCGGCAAGAACTACTTCACACGTACCTATGTAGAGGGACTCATCGGACGTATGGCCCTGGAGGCCGGCGGCTACCAGACCCGCCGTGGCGACATCAAGCGTGTTGACGGCAATGGCAACAGCCTGACATTTGAGAACATGGGCACAGAGAACAACGGTGCCACCTATGGTCGCCGTTCAGACTGGGCTACCTATTATAACCTAGCAAAGACCTACTTCAAGGCCGTCATCGACAACCCCGGCAACACGAAGTTCTACACCAAAGATCCCCGCTTGGCCGAGAAGACCGGTCGCGAGTACAACAACCCCTACCAGTACTTCTTCCAGCAGATGATGGACGGTGATGCCAACTATGCCGACGAGAGCATCTATGAGTATCCCATGCAGCAGGGTGGCGGCAATGATGCCCGCAACTATTCCTTCGGTCGTCCCACCAAGGGTGGCAGCAAGAATAACTATCCCTGTAAGGCCTACGGCCAGGGCCGTATCGTGCCAGCCTTCTACTACGGTGTATTTGATCCCAACGACAAGCGTCGTGATGTCAGCGTCTGCGTAACCGGTAACGACGGTGCCTCTGGTATCGAGAAGATCATCCCCTTCACCCCCGGTTCTCAGGCCAACGGTGGCGGTATCGCCCTCAACAAGTGGGACGAGGCGCGTATGTCGAAGGTCTGGACGGCAGCCCAGCGTAAGTCGGGTATCAACGGTCCGTACATGCGTATCGCAGAGATCTATCTGGGCTATGCCGAGGCTTGTGCCGCCACAGGCGACGATGCATCTGCCAAGGAATACCTGAAGCTGATACGTGAGCGTAGCTTCCCCGCAGGCAAGGCCAATACCGATGCCTTCATCGCCAGCAAGGAGAGTGTGCTGGAGGCTGTTATCGACGAGCGCGGCTTTGAGTTCGCCGGTGAGGGCGACCGTCGCTGGACGCTGATCCGCTCCGGTTTCTTCCCCAAGAAGATCAAGGCCATCAAGGAGCTGACGGCTAAGATGATTGCCGGCCTGGAGAGCAATGGCTACTATCAGTTCGACAATGGTAACGTCATCTCCAACACAATCTACACCAAGATGGTGGATGGCAAAACCCAGTATGGCTACCGTCTGACGGCCCAGTGCCCCGAGGGTATGGAGAACGACCCCGTGCTCTATCCCGGATGGCGCGGCACCAACGACGACTGGTCATCCTACGGACTGGACTATAAGACCTCTACCCCAGCTACCAACGTGGCTATCCAGGGTCTGTTCAAGAATCTCTCCGATGCAGAGGTCGCTGCCCTCACAGCCGATGGGTATAAGGCCCAGGCATGGGGTTCGGACATCGTGAAAAATAAGGATGAGTATTACAAGTACTTCTTCTACGACTACGATTACACCAAGGCACCCATTTACCTCTGGCCGTTTACACCAAACGTTCTCTCTACTGGCGGATTCACAAATGGCTATGGTTTTGCTCAGGAGTAATTTCACAAACATGCTAGTTAAGTTATACAAAACTGTTAGCATCCGGAAGGGGTTTGTCGTGAGACAAGCCACTTCCTTTATCCTTTGTTGTCTTGCCATGACAGCTATTCCAGCGATGGCAGACAAGCTCTGGGACAACGGGAAACTGAAGGTATCAGAGAACCAGCGGTTCCTGCAGTTCGAGAATGGCAAGCCCTTCTTCTGGTTGGGCGAGACGGCCTGGCTGATGCCGGAGCGACTGAACCGCGATGAGGTGGGTTTCTATCTGAAAAACTGTCACGAAGCTGGCTTCAACATGGTGCAGGTACAGGTCCTGAACGGCGTGCCTGCCTATAATGCCTATGGCACGCCCTCACACGATAAACAGGGCAAGCTGCTGACCTCACCACCCTACTCCTACTGGGATCACCTGGACTACATCGTTGATGTGGCAGCCCAGAACGATATCTATATCGGCATGGTATGCATCTGGGGCGGACTCGTGAAGGCCGGCAAGCTCAGCGTGGAGCAGGCGAAGACATATGGTCGTTTTCTCGCCAACCGCTATGAGGACTGTCCAAACATCGTCTGGATCATTGGTGGCGACATTCAGGGGAACATCAAACCAGAAGTATGGGAGACACTCGCCACGACCATCAAGTCGATTGACAAGAACCACCTGATGACCTACCACCCCCGTGGACGCCATACCTCGGCCCAATGGTGGAGCAAGGCCAAGTGGATAGACTTCCATGCTTTCCAGAGCGGTCATCGCCGCTACGGTCAGCGTATGGGCAATGTAGACTACCCCATCCCTGAAAACACGGAGGAAGACAACTGGATGTACGTAGACTCCACATGGGCCTACAAACCCATCAGACCCGTCATCGACGACGAGCCAATCTATGAGGAGATTCCTCAGGGATTGCACGATGCCGACGAGCCTTTCTGGAAAGCCTGCGACGTGCGCCGCTATGCCTACTGGAGCGTGTTTGCCGGCAGTTGCGGACATACCTACGGCCATAATGCCATCATGCAGTTCTATCGTGAGGGTTATGCCCCAGCCTATCATAATAAGAAGACGTGGATAGAGGCGCTCTATGATCCAGGCTTTAACCAAATGAAATACCTGAAATACCTGATGCTCTCACTCCCCTATTTCGAGCGTGTACCCGACCAGAGCATCGTACTTGACAACGGCACGAAATACGACCGTCTGGCAGCCACCCGTGGTAACGACTATCTGTTGGTCTACAACTACACCAGTCGCGACATGAAGATCGACTTGCGTAAGATCTCTGGTGAGAAAAAGAGAGTGTGGTGGATGAATGCTGGTACGGGCGCACTGACCTGGCTTGGCGAATACGACAATAAAGTGTTGACCTTCCGCCCTCATAAGATTGGTTCAGGTATTCAGGACGGCGTTCTCATCGCCATTGATTCATCTAAGGGCTACCTGGCGAAAGACCAGCTCCAAATCGACTCTGCGCCCGTCAACGGACCAGTGATAGACCGAAACGAATAAACGCTTATAACATGACCAGAACGCTGTACATCATTCTTCTCTGTATGCTGACATGGACGGCATCGGCAGACAATGATCAACATATGCCCTTCTTAGCCGACGGGGTGATTGACACCACCAACTATGAAACGGCAGGACTCAAACCAACTGATGGCATCAAGACGGTGACCATCTTTAAGGCTGGCGATCAGACGGATCATTATGCCAACGGCGTGGTGATGACGGCATTCAAGGGAAAGTTGTATTGCATGTGGCAGAGTTCGCCGAAAGATGAGGACAGCGACGATACGTGGGTGGCCTATAGCGTCAGCAATGATGACGGTAACACCTGGAGCCAACCACAACCATTGGCTCTGCCTACGAAAGATTTCTACTGCACATCTGGCGGATGGTTGGTGAGAGGCGACACACTGACGGCCTTCATCGATACCTGGGAAAAAGGACTGGAGCCACGAGGAGGAAAAACAAACTACATCACAAGCATAGACGGACAGACGTGGAGCCGGATGCGACCTGTGAGGATGGCTGACGACGAGAACGTCATGGAGGGTGTTCTGGAACAAGACCCCTACACACTCCCTGACGGTCGTCTCGTGGGAGCCTCACACTTCATGCCGGGACTTCACATCTGTCCAGTTTACACCGACGATCCGAGAGGCATCAGCGGCTGGCAAAAAGGACTGTTCGAGGCCGTAGACTGCGGCAAGTCATCACGAGAGATAGAGCCCAGCCAATATATACAACCTGACGGTACCATTGTTATGCTGTTCCGCGACCAGACCAGCAGTTTCCTTAAGCTGGCTTCCGTCAGCACCGACAGAGGAGAGACCTGGACAAAGCCCGTTCTGACGAATTTACCTGATGGACGTACCAAACAGTGTGCCGGCAACCTGCCTAACACGACTGCTTTCATGGTCAGCTGTCCGGCCAATGGCAAACGGCGATGGCCACTCGTGCTCCAACTGAGTTACGACGGGAGGGCTTTCGACAGAGCCATTCTCCTGCGTAGCGGTTCTGCCGACGACCTGCCTCCACGCCGATATGAAGGCCGGTATAAGACACTGGGATACAGTTATCCGAAAGCCACCGTCTGGCACGACAAGCTCTATATCAGCTACTCCACCAATAAGGAAGACGTAGAATGCACCATCGTTCCGCTGACGCTGTTGGTCAAGCCATCCTTCAAGAATCTGATGCGCGAGACATCCCCAGAATATTTCCTGTCCGACGAAGCCCGACACGTCGGCGACCAAATCCTGCTCTATCAAAGAGTGACAGGCGGATGGCCGAAGAACATCGACATGAGCAAGCCTTTGAGCGACAAAGAGCGGGCACTCGTGCTGGCAGACAAACAGAAGCGCGATGACTCCACTACCGACAATGGAGCCACCACCTCACAGATGATCTTCCTGGCACGCCTGTACCAGCAGACGAAGGATGAGCGCTATCGTGACGGATTCCGACAGGGTGTGGAATACCTGCTCAACGGACAATACGAGAATGGCGGATGGCCCCAGTTCTGGCCGGAGATGCGCGACTACCAGATACACATCACCTATAACGACGATGCGATGGTGAACACGATGACCCTGTTGCGTGACATAGCGGAGCAGAAAGAGCCCTATCAGGGCGACCTGACGGACGAAGCCTTCAGACATCGGATGCAGGCAGCCTTCGACAAAGGCATCGAATGTATCCTCGCCACACAGATCGTCACCGATGGCGAACTCACGGTATGGTGCCAACAGCACGACCGCGAGACATTAAAACCAGCTAAGGCACGGGCTTACGAACTGCCTTCTTATTGTTCACAAGAGAGTGCCGCCATCACCTTGCTGCTGATGCAGTTGCCCCATCCCGATGAGCGTGTCAAGCGGGCCGTCGATGCCGCCATGCGATGGTTCGACAAACACAAGATTACGGGTTACAAGGTAGTGCGCATCGGCACTCGTGGGAGCAGCGATTATGACACTCGTCTGGAAAAAGATCCTGATGCTCAGCCGATCTGGGCACGCTTCTATGATTTGGAGAACTGCGAGCCATTCGTCTGCGACCGTGATGGCATCCCCCGTCGTCATCTGTCAGAGATCGGCAGTGAGCGCCGCAACGGCTATGGTTGGTACAACAGCCGTCCCGCCATGCTATTCCCTATCTATGAGAAATGGTGTGTCACACTAAGGTCAAGAAACATTCTGACATTGGGCTTGAAGTCCGTAGGGAACGAACTGTGAACTGAGGACATTGGTTTTTGAATGAATTGTAAATGTGACTTTTCCCTGAAATCATTTGGTGGTTTCAGGGAAAAGTTATATCTTTGCAGCGTCAAATCAAAAATCTAATGATTATGGAGAATACAAACGACAAAACAAAGAAAGGAGAAAAGACAATGATTGGTAAGTATCTGAACCCAAAGGCTGACTTGACATTCAAGTTACTGTTCGGTGAGCATCCCGACTTGGCGATGAGTCTGCTAAATGCCTTGTTGCCATTGCCCGAAGACGGACAGATTACTAGCGTGGAATATGCTACGCCAGAGATGGTGCCAGACAATCCTGCCAAGAAGAACAGCATAGTAGATGTCCGCTGTAAGGACCAGCAGGGGCGCCAGTTCATTGTAGAGATGCAACTATATTGGAGTGATGAGTTTCGTCAGCGTGTCATTCTGAATGCATCGAAAGCTGTGGTGAAACAGTTAGACAAAGGTGAGGACTATACGTTGATTCAGCCCGTCTATTGCCTGAACCTCATCAATGATATCGGCTTCGAGAGCGGTCCCGATGAGTTCTATCACGACTATGCTATTGTGGATGTTGCGCATACCAATCGAATTATCGAGGGATTGCGACTTGTCTTTGTTGAATTACCGAAATTTAAGCCAAAAAGCATTGCAGAAAAGAAGATGGCAGTACTTTGGCTGCGCTTTCTCACAGAGATCAGTGAGAGTACAGAGGTGGCTCCTGCTGAGCTACTTGAGAACGAGCAGACACGCAAGGCTCTGAGCATTGTCGAGAAGTCTGCATTCACTGAGGGGCAGCTCTATGCCTATGAACAATTCTGGGATGCCGTCGTCAACGAACGTGTTCTCCGTCAGAAGTTCTATAGGGAAGGTCGTGCTGAAGGACGCGCTGAAGGACGCGCTGAAGGACGCGCTGAAGGACGCGCTGAAGGACGCGCTGAAGGACGCGCTGAAGGACGCGCTGAAGGACGCGCTGAGGGACGCGCTGAGGGCATCACTGAAGGTGAACGCAATAAAGCATTGAATATGGCCCGAACGATGAAAGAAGATCATGTTTCTGCTGATGTGATTGCTAAATACACAGGTTTATCTATTGCAGAAATCGAAGCCTTATAGATAGAATCAGAGGGACAAAACGTGCAAAATCAAAATTTTGCATGTTTTTCCACAAATCCTCCACCACTATCTCAAATTTCCAATAAATAAAGGAAATTTGAGGTGGTGAATAATTGGTGGTAGATGGTGATAATCGTGGCTTTCAGACCTATTTCCGCTTGACGAGATAAACGGCTCCGTATTTGTTCTCATCTTTTTTCAGTCCTGGGATATTGGAAAGCTTACGTCCGAAGCCAATGACACTTGTTGGCTTCAGCAGACTGAGCCCAACTTTCTCCTTCAGATCGTTCAAAATGGCTGTAGGACTAAGCCACTCACCGTCTTTTTCGTCGTCGACAGGCTCGAAATAGTCGAAGAAGAACTGCTCAGCAGCCGTCTTCACACTGAACCTGCGGTTCCACTCCATGATCTGCTGCGTCTCCGCTGGCCCGAAGTAATAGGGTTCGTGCTGATGCAGGGCCCGCATGGCCTGGGCATAGAGCTGTTCATAGTTCGGAGGGGTACTGACATCGATGGGGCCTGTGAGTTCTACGCCAAGGAATCTGCGATTACCTGAGGGGTCTGCCAGCACATCAGCCTGATTCGTAGTGGCGATGAACGAGGCACGACGGGGGAAATCCTCGACGTGTCGCCCGTAGGGTCGTTTGATTTTCACTGACGAGAGGGTGATGATGTTCTTGAGGAATCCCTGCTGCACGCGCGGCGAGATCTGGTTGAACTCGTCAAGGTTGATGAGCAGCATCTGTGCCATCTGTTGGAGCACTTGCCGCTTGTCGTCAATCTGCAGGTTTCCCGTATAGCCGAAGCTCAGCTCAGGCGGCAGCAACTGTTCGCAGAAGGTCGTCTTGTTCCAACCCTGTGTGGAGATAAGCAGGGGCACGGCCTGATTACCGTACTTGGCGAGGTTGTTCACCTGCCACTGGCGCACCATACCCAGGAACCAAGTGTAGAACCAGTCCTCCCAGTGCGGATTCTTCGTGGGCACCGTCCTGGCGAGCTTACGGATATGATCCTTGCCATCCCACTTATAGTACTGCTCCCAGAGATAGTCGCCTATGGGGTTGAATGGATGTATCATGTTTGACTGCACGTAACGGCGAACGTCGTTGTCGCGGGCGTCGATGCCGCCAAGGCGCACCTTCATCGTCATGCCTTTCAAGGTACGGTCGTCCACAGGGGTCCAATCCATATACTGGTAGTCGTTGTCCTTATATTCCGTATAGCCCATGATGGTGTTGTAACGGAACTGGTAGTGTTTGTTCAAGAAGTCGATGAGTCGCAGGGTCCCGCGACTGATGTCAGAGGACACCGCATCCTGGGTTTCATCCCCTTCTGTCGCAACGGAGACCTCAACAGTCGCCCTCGGCTGAAGTTTCTGCATAGACGTGGGCTTCTCGCTGACGGGCAGAGCCACGGCCTTGGGGTTATAGTAGGGATTGCTATCCAACGGCATGCGGAAACAGCTGCGCACGGATGCCAATTCCTGGCGGATGGTTCCTGGTAGGATGGCCTGATAGAGAGCAGATGCCAGGCGATGGCCTTCCTGACAGAGTGCATTGGCTTCTTCCTCCGTCGGATAAGGGTCCCTTATTGCAGAATAAGGTTGGGTTATTGCGGAATAAGTGCCACTTATTGACGGATAAGTGCCTTCGGATCTCTCAATCCTGACGAGTATGATCACCTCATGCCCTGAAGGTCCGATGAATGCGGCGAGCGTGTAGTGCAGGATCTGTGCCGCACGCTTCACTGCGTCAATATCTGCCTGATCATCCAGATGGCCTATCGTAAGTGCCACCACACCGTTGAAAGTCTTCATGCGGAGGTTGTCGTTATCATCCTTCTCGAACACGGCAGAAGGATAGATGAGGTGAGAGGGATACTGGTTGTCAAAGCCTTCCATGTAGTCTCCATAGCTGAGCTGCCTGCGTCGGCGGGCGACGGCTCCATCCTTGGTGTCAGTCTTGATGCGCTCAATGAAATTCTCGAGGCTCTTTGTCGAGAGTTTCAGCGCGTTCTTCTTGTTTCTGAGTACGAATGTCAGTTTCATGTCTTTTGTTCGTTGATATTGGTATCCGTGTGATATTATGCTGTTTTCTCTTTGCGATAGTCCTGCTTTCTCTTGGAGGAAGAGGCGTTTCCTGCTTGAGAAAGCACTGTTTTCTACGGCAGAAAACGGCGTTTTCTGTCACTTTAAACAGTTGTCAGCGCCAAGTGGTGAAAGACGTAGCCTTCGTAATATTTATCGAACTCTACCTCCCAGTCATAGCCGCGGCTCTTCACGTAGTTCCTGATCCACTGCTGCTGATTCGGCGAAAGCGGACGTTCGCCACGCATATACTCGTAGTATAGCTTGGCACCATGTACACCTGCCACAAAACGCAGGCAGTCATCTCGCAGCGGGCACTGGCTGTTGGTACAGAGGACGTACCAGGAAGGCATGTCTGAAAAGTCGAAAACATCACTCAGTGGTTTGATTTCTTTGTTATTCTCCATCATTAGTTATTCTGATTTATTGATTTCTGCCTACAAAAATACAACAATTTGATGTGATTTCCAAATTTTTCGGTCATTATTTGCAATATATGGCATATTTTGATAGTGAATCATCAATCTACAACCAATTATCCACCACCTCAAAAATAATTATATAATGGCAAGTTTGAACATTTGATTGTGGAATTGTGGAATAATTAAAAAAATATTCATTTTGCGAGTCTAATACTTATTCCATTAAATATCAGAAACATACAAATAAGTAAAACTTAAATAGGTAATGGTTTGGAAACTACTTGTCTTCATCGTTCTGCTTTGTCTCAACATGTCAAATATTGAGTGCATAGATAGTGGAAACGCTATCAACAATATCAGCCACCTCAGGGGTTGAGCCAGAGGTAATTTTCTTAATCTTCTCAATGGTGCGAAACTTGTCACCGGGGTTGATGCGCTCGGGGCTGTAGCCATCAGATAATGGCCGAAATTATGTCAGTCATAGTCTGATACTGGGTGCCGTGGATTTTATCTATGGCAGTGGTAATGCATGGATGGAACAATGCACGATCAAAATCAACCGTAAGTCAGGAGGTTGGATTGTGGCTCCGAAGCACAAACCTGAGACCCGTTGGGGCTATGTGTTCAATCATTGTACGCTGACGGCCGACGGTAATCCGAAAGAAACCACCATCTGGTTGGGACGTCCATGGCATCATCAGCCTCAAACGGTGTTCCTGAACACACGTTCTGAAATCACGCTGCCTGCTGAGGGCTGGTATCCCACAATGGCAGGACTACCTTCCGTTTTCGCTGAGTATAACACGATGGATGCTGAAAGTAAACCTCTCGATCTGTCAAAACGCATTAATAGGTACTTCTATATTGATGAAAAGAAGGATACTGTTTGGTGTACAGCCAAAAACATTCTTACAAAAGAAGAGGCGGAACAATATACCATAGAGACTGTGATGGGAGGTGACGATCATTGGAATCCAGAGTTGATTTTCATGCCTGCCAAAAAACCTATAGGTTACATCACCATTGATGGAATGTCACTACCCGTGAATCAGTATGGATGTTTCGAAAGAAGTAAAAAAGAATAATTTTCTTTGTAATCTCAATTATTATTCGTAATTTTGCACCAACAAACTACTCAATATGCGGAAATGTCTATTATTAATAAGTTTCATCTGCGTTGCATTAAGCTTACAGGCAGAGAACTATCCCTACCGTTCGGACTATCTGTGGCTGACGGTTCCTGATCATGCCGACTGGCTCTACAAAACGGGTGAGAAGGCAAAAGTGGAGGTCAGCTTCTGTCTCTATGGCATCCCACAGAACGTAGAAGTCAATTATGAGATAGGCCCTGACATGATGCATGCAACAACCTTTGGTAAGGTGATGTTGAAGAACGGACGAGCCGTCATCGACATGGGTACGATGAAAAAGCCCGGTTTCCTGGATCTGCGACTCTCGGCGGCCATCAATGACAAGCAATACCATCACCATGTAAAGGTGGGATTCTCGCCTGAACAGCTGAAGCCCTACACCAAGAATCCATCGGATTTTAATGCCTTCTGGCAGAAGAACCTGGAGGAAGCCCGCAAAACGCCCGTCTCGGTAACATGCAAGTACGTGGAGAAATACAGCACCGACGATACAGACTGCTATCTAGTGAAAATCAAGACCGACCAGCGACACAGCATCTACGGCTATCTGACCAAACCTAAGGCAACAGGAAAATACCCCGTGGTACTCTGTCCTCCAGGTGCCGGCATCAAGACCATCAAGGAGCCCATGCGCAACATCTATTATGCCAAGAACGGCTTCATCCGTCTGGAGATGGAGATCCATGGACTGAATCCAGAAATGACCGAGGAACAGTTCAAGGAGATTACCACCGCCTTTGACCACGAGAACGGTTATCTGACGAACGGTCTCGACGATCGTGACAACTATTACATGAAGCACGTCTACGTGGCCTGTGTAAGAGCCATTGACTACCTGACATCACTGCCTCACTGGGACGGTAAGAACGTCTTCGTGCAGGGCGGCAGTCAGGGCGGTGCTTTGTCGTTGATAACAGCAGGGCTTGACCCTCGTGTGACAGCTTGTGTGGCGAATCATCCTGCGCTTTCTGATATGGCAGGCTACCTCGATGGTCGTGCTGGAGGTTATCCCCATTTCAACCGTCTGAACGGTATGTTGACACCTGAGAAGGTGGAGACGATGGCCTATTACGATGTGGTGAACTTCGCCCGTCGCATCACATGCCCCGTCTATCTCACCTGGGGATATAACGACAATGTCTGTCCACCAACGACGAGTTATATCGTTTGGAACCTTATCACGGCTCCAAAAGACTCGCTGATAACGCCCATCAATGAGCATTGGACATCTGAAGCTACGAATTACAACCAGATGTTATGGCTGAAGAAAAATGTAAAAATGTAAAAATGAAAAGACTACTGATATTGTTGTGCGCTGTTCTGTGTTCTCTGTTCAATGCAATGGCGCAGGGACGCGAGAAGTATGAGTTCATGCGCAACTTGCCGGTCTATGCCGACTCGCTGATTGCCGATCTCACCTACCCTCTGGCTTGGGGGAACAGCGACATCCTGGACTTCGACGAATGGAAACGGGTAGCCCGACAGAAAGTGTTCGACTGTATGCTCACACCTCCACCTGCCCCAGCAGAGAGATTTGATGCGAAGGTGCTCTTCGAGGAGCAGCGCAACGGCTATAAAGCCCGTAAGATCGAGATCCGTCTGTCGAAGTACTACACCGTTCCGGCCTACGTGCTGATCCCTGACGGCAAAGGGCCGTTCCCTGCTGTCAACGCTTTGCACGACCATGGCGGTCACCTCTTCATCGGCAAGGAGAAGATGATCCGTCCGCTGGCTTGCGAATCCGACGAGGTGAAGGCCGATGCCGAGGCGTGGTCGGTAGGCTACGAGGGACAGTTCTTCGGCGACTATCTGGCTCAGCACGGCTATGTGGTGTTCTCTGCCGATGCGCCCATGTGGGGTGAACGTGGACAGAAAGAAGGTCCACAGCGGAATATGTACGACATGATTGCGGGCAACATGATGATGTATGGCATCGACCTCAGTGCCTATATGACCTACGATGACATCGCAGAAACGGAATATCTCGCCACGATGCCAGAGGTGGATCCTACAAGGATTGGTTGTACGGGATGGTCGATGGGTGCCTATCGGGCTTGGATGCTCTCGGCACTATCTGATCGCATCAAAGCAGGTGCAGCCGTCTGCTGGATGGTGACCACCGACGAGCAGATGGGATTCAAATACAGCCGTACGGAGAACGGCGGCTTTGCCAACTGCTTCCCAGGTCTGCGCCGCTGGCTCGACTATCCGCATGTGGCCAGTATCGCCTGTCCGAAGCCGATGCTCTTCATCAACGGCTCACAGGATAAGCTCTTCCCTGTGGCTGGCGTGGAGAAAGCCTTCAAGACGATGCACGACACATGGGATAGTCAGGGAGCAGGTGACAAGCTCCAGACCGAACTCTGGGACATGCCACACAGCTGTGGCAAGAACTCACAGAAGCGCGTGCTCGACTTCTTCGATAAACACCTGTAAAAAGGTAAAAAAGCAAAAAACAAAAAAGTAAAGAAGGATTATGAGTAATTATTTTTGTAAGGTACAGGTTAAGGCAATATGGGTTTTACCCTTTTACCTTTTTACCTTTTTACCTTTAAATGCCCAATACCGTTCGCAGGTATGGAGTCCGGATAATGGCGACGGGACATATACGAACCCTGTGATCAATGCCGACTACAGCGACCCCGATGTCTGTGTAGGCCCCAGTGGCGAGGATTATTACATGACGGCATCGAGCTTCCATTGTACGCCCGGACTGCCCATCCTGCACTCAAAGGATCTGGTGAACTGGCAGATCGTGGGCTATGCCCTGAAGAACCTCTATGAGGGCGATAGCGAGTTGTTGGCTCACTTCAGTAGTAAGCCACAGCATGGCAATGGCGTGTGGGCACCTTCTATCCGCTACCACCAGGGACAGTATTATATCTACTGGGGCGACCCCGATTTCGGTGTGATGATGGTCAGGACGAAGCACGGCGACCCGGCAGGCGAATGGGAACAGCCCGTCTGCGTGATCCGTGGTCAGGGGTATATCGACACCACCCCACTCTGGGATACTGACGGGCGTTGCTATCTGGTGAACGGCTGGGCTAACTCGCGCGCAAAGTTCGCCTCTGTGCTGACGGTGCGCGAGATGAGTGCCGACGGTCTGAAGCCCATCGGACAGCCCGTCATCGTGTTCGACGGCAACGGTACGGAGAACCGCACCTGCGAAGGGCCGAAGTTCTATAAGCGCGACGGCTGGTACTGGATCATGTGTCCGGCGGGCGGAGTGCCTACGGGATTCCAGTTGGCCATGCGCTCGAAGTCGCCCTACGGCCCTTACGAGCATAAGATCGTGCTGGCTCAGGGCAAGACCAACATTAACGGGCCTCACCAGGGCGGTTGGGTACATACGAAATACGGTGAGGACTGGTTCCTGCATTTCCAGGATAAGGAGGCCTACGGCCGTGTGGTGCATCTGAATCCCGTAGACTGGAGCAGCGGATGGCCCGTCATGGGCAGGAAGGGTGAGCCCGTCACGACCTACAAGAAGCCCATGTCTTCGAGCAGCATCATCGTTAATCCTGTAGAGAGCGATGAGTTCAATGCGCCCACGATGGGACTGCAATGGCAATGGCATGGCAATTACGACGAGAAGTTCGGTGTGCCCACAGCCTTTGGTACGTTCCGCATCTATACCTATAAGCTCTCAGAGGGTTGGAAAAACTTCTGGGAGGTGCCCAATATGCTGCTCCAGAAGACCCCTGCCGACACGTTTACCGTGACCGCCAAGCTGCGTTTCACCTCGAAGGCCGACAGTCAGATGGGCGGCCTCATCATGATGGGTCTCGACTACTCTGCCCTCGTGGTGCGTCGCACGGGCAGCGAGTTCCAGCTGGTGCAGCTCACCTGCAAGGGAGCCGACAAGGGTAACCCCCAGACGGAAAAGGTCATCGCCACGCTGAAGCCCACGGCTGTTGACAAGACAGACTACAAGCCCGCCATTCATGAGGATATCTGCCTGCGCCTGAAGGTGAGCGACTCTAAGCTCCATTTCGCCTGGAGTCAGGATGGTAAGAAGTATCTGGACTGCGGCTCGGAGTTCCAGATGAAGGAAGGCAAGTGGATCGGCGCGAAATTCGGCTTCGTGTCCGTAGAGACCGACCCCAAATGCGATCGCGGCTGGATCGATGCCGACTGGATCAGAATCACGAAATAATAACCAATTTAAAAACTAACAAGACATGAAGAAGAATCTGCTAATGACATTGTGTGGCGTACTGATGACCATAAGTCTCAGCGCCCAAACCCTGCCCTATCAGGATGCCAGCCTCAGTGCCCAACAACGTGCTGACGACCTGCTCTCACGACTGACGCTCGAAGAGAAAGTCAGTCTGATGATGGACACCTCGCCCGCCATCCCCCGACTCGGCATCCCCCAGTTCCAATGGTGGAACGAAGCCCTCCACGGTGTGGGACGCAACGGTTTCGCCACCGTCTTCCCCATCACGATGGGTATGGCTGCCTCGTGGGATGATGCCCTCCTCCACCGCGTGTTCACAGCCGTCAGCGACGAGGCGCGAGTAAAAGCCCAACAGGCCAAGCGCGCTGGCGACATCAAGCGCTACCAGAGTCTGTCGTTCTGGACGCCGAACATCAATATCTTCCGTGACCCCCGTTGGGGACGCGGCCAGGAGACTTACGGCGAAGACCCCTATCTGACGTCTAAGATGGGACTGGCCGTCGTCCGCGGCCTCCAAGGCATGACCTACGACGGCGAGTGGCTGGCAGGGGCCAAACTCCTGGCCTGCGCCAAGCACTTTGCCGTACACAGCGGACCCGAGTGGAACCGTCATACCTTCAACATCGAGAACCTGCCCGAGCGCGACCTCTGGGAGACCTATCTGCCCGCCTTCAAGGCACTGGTGCAGGAAGGCCAGGTGGCTGAGATCATGTGCGCCTACCAGCGTATCGACGGTCAGCCCTGTTGTTCACAGACCCGTTACGAACAGCAGATCCTGCGCGACGAGTGGGGTTTCGACGGACTGATCACCAGCGACTGCGGAGCCATTCGTGACTTCCTGCCCCGCTGGCATAACACCGCCAAGGATGCTGCCCAGGCTTCAGCCCAGGCCGTATTGGCTGGAACGGATGTGGAGTGCGGATCGGAATACAAAAACCTGCCTGAGGCAGTCCGTCGCGGCGACATCAAGGAGGCCGACCTCGACCGCAGCCTGCGCCGACTGCTCATCGCCCGTTTCAGACTGGGTGACTTCGACAGCGACGACCTGAACCCCTGGACGAAGATTCCCGAGAGCGTCGTCGCCTGCGATGCCCACAAGCAACTCGCCCTCGACATGGCCCGAAAGAGTATCGTGCTGCTGAAAAACGGTCGAGGAGCCAACAAGCCCCCTCTTCCCTTGAAGAAAGATGCCCGCATCGCCGTCCTGGGTGCCAACGCCATCGACTCTGTCATGCAATGGGGTAACTATTCCGGCTTCGCCACCCGTACCGTCACCGCCCTCGAAGGCATTCAGGAGATAGCCCCTCAGGCAAGATTCATCAGCGGCTGCGGTCTCACCCGCAACGAGGTCTTCGAGAGTCGCTTCGACAACCTGAAGACACCGCTCGGCGGCAAGGGCATACAAGCCACCTATTACAACAATACCGACATGAGCGGCAGTCCTGCTACTACCGTTGACATCACGTCGCCCATCATGCTCAGCAACGGTGGTAACACCGTCTTTGCCCCAGGCGTGAACCTCGAGGGATTCTCTGCCCGTCTCGATGCCACCTTCATCCCGACGAAGGATGAGACTGTCATCTTCAATATCAATGCCGACGACAAGGTCAGGCTCATCGTCAACGGCGACACCATCGTCAACATCTGGCAGGTACGCAACCGCATCCAAGGGGCACAAAAGGAGATCGACGTGAAGGCCGGACAGCACTACCGCATACAGATCGACTACGTCCAGGTGAGCGACTTCGCCTTCCTCGGCTTCGACATCCAGCATAAGGTGGCTCCCACTCATCAGGAGCTGCTGGCACAGATCGGCGACGCAGAGACCGTCATCTTTGTGGGCGGCATCTCTCCGAAACTCGAGGGTGAGGAGATGCGCGTCAATGAGGAAGGCTTCAAGGGTGGCGACCGCACAAGCATCGAACTGCCCAAGGCCCAGCGCGAGACGCTCGCCATGCTCCACCAGGCAGGCAAGAAGGTCATCTTCGTCAACTGCTCCGGCTCGGCCATCGCCCTGACTCCCGAACTGGAGACCTGCGATGCCATCCTCCAGGCCTGGTACGGCGGAGAGCTCGGCGGACAGGCGCTGGCCGAGGTGCTCTTCGGCGACTATAACCCCAGTGGCAAGCTGCCCGTTACCTTCTACAGGAATACCGACGAGCTGCCCGACTTCCTCGACTACACGATGAAGAACCGCACCTACCGCTACTTCACCGGCGAGGCGCTGTTCCCCTTCGGCTACGGTCAGAGCTATACCCAGTTCGAGATCGGCAAGCCAGTCTACAGCAACAATCAGGTTCGCGTCAACGTCAAGAACGTCGGAACCCGTCAAGGCCTGGAAACCGTACAGGTGTACATCCGCCGTCTCGCCGACAAGGAAGGTCCGCTGAAGTCGCTCCGCGGCTACCAGCAAGTGTCACTCAGTCCTGGCGAAAGCAAGACCATCACCATCCCCCTGCCCCGCAACAGCTTCGAGGGCTGGGATGCGCAGACCAACACCATGCGCGTCGTGCCAGGCCGCTATGAACTGATGGTGGGCAACTCCAGTGCCGACAAGGATTTGAAGAAGATCACCGTTTCCCTGAAGTAAAGGGTATCCCTACTCCTTTAACTTTGCCATCAGAACGTAAAAAATCATTATATTGTCAGCAAATGTTCTATATTAATAACGAACCAGACGTTGTAGCAAAAGCCCGTCAGTTAATACTCGATGAGTTTAAGGATCTTGAATTCTATGAAGACGGACATATATACTTGCTGAATGGCAAGCAACTGCCATCAGTCTCAGGCATTGCTCATAGGTATATAAAAGAACCCTTCGATGAGCAAAAACAAGCCGTTGCCTATGCTCAAAAGAACGGGAAGACTGCCGAATATTGGATTCAGCAATGGAAATGTAACTCGTTCAGAGCCACCACGTTAGGAACTAAGACCCATGAGTTTGGAGAGAGCTTAAGCTATATAAGGGCAGGCCATCCTGAGTTTATCAGAGACTCAGTTCGTGCTCAGTATCTGGCCTGCTATGACTATCTGGCACCCATCCATCCCAAGGAAGAGGCCGTGGTCAAGTTCTTTAATGAGATGCCTTGTTCGTATCATCTTGTACTCAATGAGACAAAGGTGTATAGTGGAAAGAATCCGGACGAGAGCAAGAACCTCAAAGAACAAATCTGCGGAACGTTCGATATGCTATATTGGTATGATGGCGATGGCGACTTATCAAAGTCTGGTTATGTAATCCTGGACTATAAGACAAATGGCAAACTCTATAATGACTATAATCGGAGGTATAACAGGGTATTGCTACCCCCGTTTTCGAATATCGTTGAAGAGAGCTATGGGGAGTATATTATCCAGCTAAATCTCTATGCTCTTATGCTTGAGGATATTGGATTGCCTGTAATTGCTAAAAGAATCGTTTGGCTTAAAGAAGACGGAACATACCAGATAGTTGATGTACCAAATATTGTAGACGTCTTAAGGTTCGCATTGTAACCACACTGCTACGCAAGAACTCCATGCCTACGATGTTCTTCTGAAGTGCTTACGTACTAAGTAAGTAGAAGTAAGGTTGCCGTAGCCACCTTGTCGGTCTCGGCGTCGTACATGGTCTGTTTGTAACTCACGCGGGCATAGAGTTTGCCCGCCTGTTCGGTTTCCGAACCCTCGGTCACCTTCGAAAGATAAAGTTCTATCATACCTGTTAAAGTTTTTTGTGGTATTAGAATATCAAGTGGGCCAGCTGCATCGGGTGACCCTTTCCCGCCTTTGCAATGATTTTTTCAATTCATTGCAAAGATGCAAAAAATTATTGCTGTCCGATAAAAATCGGAATTGATTAATATTCTTTTGAAAATGCCTTTAAACAGGCAAAATATCTGGATCTCAATGGCATTGACGTTGTCTCCGAGGAAGTATTTTAACGGAAAGTTCTGTTTCAGACGCTTAAAGAGACTTTCTATGGTCCAACGCCTGCGGTATGTCTCGCATACCTGTTCTGCAGACATTTCCTTAGGATCAAGCACATTGGTGACAAACTCCACGGTATCCTTACCATCATCAGTCCGTCTGACTATCCTGCGGCAGCGATATGTTCCCTGCACACGCTCCTTGACTGTCACCACACCGGACAGCGTACTGCGACATATCATATGGTCAATTCCCAGATGATTCATACGAGTGGCATTGGCAGCAAAACCGAGGCAGACCTCCCGCAGGGAACGGAGGTTGCTCAGCACGGCATAGAGCATAACTACCAGGTGAGAGTAACCGTCGAGATGCTTCGTGTAGTGGTTTGCACCGCTTTTCGATGCCAAAGTGTTAATTTTTTACCTGTCCATCAATTTTATTAGCTGACTTAGTACCGGCTGTCCGGAGAAATTTGTACCTTTGCCCATAGATTTGAAATTTTTTGTTGTAGCAAACGCAAAATTACAAATCTTTGGGGACTTGCCGAAAGGTTTGTCCCCTTTTCTGTAGGCTTAGCTCAATTTTTTATCGGACACCAATAGTTTTGAATTATGTGTGCAAAGGTAGCACAAAAACACGAAACAAAAGAAGAAAGAGTGAAAAATCCCTCAAAAGTTTTGCCGTCTCACATATTCTGTGTACCTTTGCGACAATGAGTCATAAAACGGCTGGTGGCTCAGCGTCGGGTGCTCATTGATAGCAATTTATAGCAGATTGCAACGCCACACTTCTACCTTTAGGTGGAAGAACGTGGAATTGAGTACGGTCTCCAAATCATAACCCGCTTTTCCCCCAATTCCCTATACTGCCTTTATTTAAAGAAATCCTGCAAATTCTTACAAAGTTACGAAAAGTCGGATTATTTTTGTGATAATCCGACTTTTTAATCTATTTATACAAAAGGAGGACTAATCAATAGTCACAAACGAGGCGCATAGCGTTAGAGTTACTACAGGGGTGTGATCCAGTACCTAAATTGTCATATCCAAAGTCTAGTGTAGTACCTTCGCTTCCGATTGATGCCCAATATTGTGCATTCGCCCCATTACTGGGAATACACTCGTTAATATAAAAGAAAACAGTTCCTCCTACATTAAAATCCCATTCCTTGTAGTCATTAGTTCTTATTCTATAACGGCCACCAGCACCCATGGCAACATAACGGCCGTTACAATTGAATTTTACACCATTGGTAGCACCTGTAACCCATTGGCGGTTGCTGGCATAGAACAGTTCTTGTACCTCTGCTCTGGTAGGTATACGCCATCCTGACCATCCTGCAGGTACTGAGATACCACCTGCATTATGAGACACATTAAAAACGTTCCGGTCGTACGAAT
>JAEEGG010008155.1_pt1 | contig 23860 bp, 15 predicted proteins | sample 9134161 | NCBI WGS metagenome assembly JAEEGG01 (sample SAMN16246543, study PRJNA631951) | gut metagenome | biome: gut microbiome; feature: rumen; material: CR-attached | host: Bos | place: Iran: Karaj | collected 2018-10
CATCACTACTGAGCCACGTAGGCACCACACCTTTATCTATCTCTACACGGTCGATCATACTGATGGGCAGATTGGCCAGTGTGACGCCTGAGCCTTTTGTGTCGAGAGGCACACCATCGATGAAGTATCTCACGGCATTGCCAGACATTCCGTTGATGCTCAGGTCGAAGTCGCTGCCCAGTCCACCTTCCTCGCGTATCTTCACACCTGCCGTATGGTCTATGAGACTGTTCAGGTTGCTGATGCTGCTTATCATCGAACGTACGTCGATGGCATTCACGGTAAGAGCCCCTTCGCGCAGTTGCTGTGTCTTGCTCTTACCCAAAACGGTAACGTTGTCAAGTGTCACGGAGTCGCGCATCGCGTTCTGTCGTGACTTTTGGGCAAAGGAAACCGCTGCGACCATAAGCCACAGTGCAAGCATCAGCAATAGTTTCTTTCTTCTCACTTTCTTAACTTTCTTCCGAAACCCTATTCCCGGGGCGTTCGTGTCAATATTCGTAATGACTGGCAGGTTTCCTGACTCTCTCCAAAAAGCCTTCCTTCCCGATTGCCTCAGTGGATATCTTAGGCTTTTCATAATGGAGATTACAGTAGCGGGCACTGTTCAGGTCTCTCACCTGATTCCCTCTCTTCCCCCGTGGATCACGGGGAAATCACCAAATCGGGTGCAAATATACGAACTTTTTCCTGAATTAATGTTTGGTTTTCAAAAAAAGTTGTAACTTTGCACCCGCAATGTCATACGTGACACTGCCCTGAAAGGTTCGCTTAGCCGCGATTAATTGGGAACTGGAGTGTGAATCTCCGACTGTCCCGCAGCAGTGAACTCCATTATGACTCCTAAGCATAAACGCCATTGAGCAGTTGCTTGAGAAGGCGCTTGGGAGCGGAGGAAAGTCTGAAGACCAGCCTTTTACAGGAAGAAAAGTCAAATGCTCTCGATGTAAGGGCGTGCGACGCAAGTTTTGTTTTTTGTAGAATCAACGAGGGCGCAGGCCTTCATTGTACGTGTATACGTGTATTATTATATAAGTTCAAACGGAGGCCGTCCTGTCGGGAGATAGCACGTCCTCTTTTTTAAAAACGAAACAAAGATGCTGATGAGGCAATTAATGATAACTGGATTCATTCTTTTGGGGATGGTCTCTTTTGCTGAAGCTCAGGAACCCATCAAGGGCGACTCGTTGCAGGAAGTGGTGGTGACGGGCACTGGCACTCATCATCTGCTACGAACGGCTCCTGTTCAAACGGAAGTCATCACTCGGCGTGACTTGGAACAATATGGCGGACGTAGCATCGAGGAAATCCTCAACGGACTATCTGCCAGTTTCTCCTTCAATGAAGATGATATGGGTAGTCAGATGCAGATGAATGGTCTGGGCAATTCCTATATTCTTGTCTTGGTTGATGGCAAACGCCTGCATGGTGATAATGGTGGTGAGAATGACCTGGGACAGATTAATCCAGCCCGTATTGAGCGCATAGAGATTGTGAAAGGTGCGGCGTCAGCGCTCTATGGCTCAGATGCTATTGCTGGCGTTATTAATATCATCACACGAAAGCAGGAAAGCAATCTTCAGTTGGAAGACGAAACGCGTGGCGGATCGTATGGCGATTTTCGCCAGCATAATACTCTCGGACTTACATTCGGCCCTGTTCGCAGCATGACGAACTTCCATTTCCGTCATTCTGATGGGTGGAAAAATTTCTCGATGGAGGCACCCGAGCGTTATGGTGGACGCATCATCACGAATACGATGAATAAGACTGTCAGCAAGAACCAACTGTGGCAACTCTCCGAGCGTCTTTCCGTAGAACCGGCCAAGGGGATGGAGGTCTATGCGGAGGGAATGCTCTACCATAAGCATATCTATCACCCGCGTGGAGGCGATTCCGAGGTGGCTCATTATTATGACCTGTCATACGATGATGCAGCTGCCGCTGCGGGTTGGTCGTGGCGGATGAATAATGGAGACATGTTGACAGCCGATGTGACTTGGAATCGTCATGCCTATTATTATGACTATACTTCGCTCAATGGTGTTATCGATGAGACGGATCCCTCGCCTTATGCTGCTATCTATTTTGATGGCGACCGTATCCTGCAGTCTGACCAGCGCAGGATGATGGCACAGTTGAAGGGCGTGTTCTCATTGCCTTATAGTCAGCGCCTTAGCGTGGGGTACGACTACCGTTACGACTGGCTGAAAGCACCTAAGCGTGTGGCAGATGGTACGGCTACCGATTGGACGCAGGCACTCTATGCACAGGATGAGTGGTCCCCTCTCGACAATCTGAATATAACGGCAGGCTTGCGATTGGATCATAACCAGCAGTTTGGCCTGCATCTTACACCCAAGGTTAGTGCCATGTGGAGTCTTGGTGATATGACGCTGCGTGCTTCATGGGCACAGGGCTTTAAGTCGCCCACGCCCAAGGAACTGCATTATCGCTATATGAGCACGATGGCGGGCTTGTGTCTGGGTAATACTAGTCTGAAGCCCCAGACCAGTAATTATTTCTCTTTGAGTGCGGAATATCGCGTCAGCCAGGTGAATATCAGTCTGACGGGCTATTATAATAAGGTGGACCATATGATCAGTCTGGTGAAGATACCTCTTTCGCAGGCACTAGGCGAGTATATCGTCCAGTATCAGCCACAGCTGGTGCAGCAGTACAAGAATCTGGAGAATGCCTATACCACAGGTCTTGATCTCAGCGTGAAATGGAATGCTACAAAGGAGCTCTCTCTGGGTGGCGGCTATAGCTATCTGCAGGCTCGTGGCAGTGTGTATGACGAGGAGACAGAACAGTTCCGTCGCCTGACTATCAATGGCACGGCCCATCATAAGGGGAATGTCTATGCTACATGGACAAAGACCCACCCCCAGCCCCTCCCTGAGAAGGAGGGGAGTAAGATGCTGCGTCCAGTCAGTAAGGGCATCGGTCTTTACGGTCGTGCATCTACCAAGCGGTATTACGAGAAACATGGTGATGGCAAGGGATATATGATATGGCGTCTGGCTCTTCGGTATAATGGGATACTAACTACTCCCCTCCTTCTCAGGGAGGGGCTGGGGGTGGGTCTCGAGGCTGGCGTAGACAATATCTTCAACTATGTGGACGAAACGCCTCACGGTCGCCATGTAGGCACTACCTCTGCCGGTACCACGGTCTATGCCTCATTGGTCGTTCGCTTTAATCATGGAAAGAAAATCAAATACAATCAACATTATTCAACATTAAAATCAAATCACAATGAAGAGGATTAAGTTTCTTTTGATGGCCTTCGTGGCTATGACATTGAGCGCAGGCTTGGTGGCCTGTAGCGATGACGACAAGTCAAGTAGCAGTAACTTTGAGAAGTACATGAATGCCGTGGATTCCCAGGTGAAAAACAAAAAGGCCAAAAGCGGCAACAAGAAAGCGCTGCTGCTGGTGGCTTTCGGGTCTACGTGGGAGAACGCCCACAAAACTTTTAAGGGCATCGTTGCCGACTATGAGAGTGATGCTTCTTTTAAGGACTATGATGTCTATTTCGCATTCACCTCTGCTATCTGTATCAATCGTAGCCGTGAGGGCGAGCACTATGCCAGTCAGGATTTCTATGCTCCCAACTACTGGTTGGAGGCATTCGGTCGTCAGAAGTATGAAGAGGTGCGCGTGCAGTCTTTGCATGTCATCCCTGGTGAGGAGTTCCTCCGTCTGCGCGACTCTTACATCAAGGACTTCAAGAATAATGTCTATGGCGACCTCGACAACAAGTATCTGGAAGAGGGTGTGAAGGTCTTTATCGGCGGTCCTTTGATGGCAGAGGAAGAGGATGTTGAGGCTGTGGCCACTGCTCTCGACAATCAGTTCAATAAGTATGTGCAGGGCGACAACGTGATGGCTTTCTTAGGTCATGGCAACCCTGAGGGCTATAACTATGGAAATGGTAATGTTCGCTACGACCAGTTGGAGGCTGCCCTGCAGCAGAAGAACACCAACTATTTCGTGGCTACTGTTGACCAGGAAGGCAATCTGCTCGACGACCTCTATCAGCGTATGCAGGATCAGGGTAAGGCAAAACAGGGTGCCACATTGACCCTTCATGCCCTGATGTGTATCGCAGGTGATCACGCCCATAATGATATGTCAGGTATCGAGAACGAGGGCGACAGCTGGCGCGAGTTCTTTGTAGGCCAAGGCTTCAAGTGCGAGTATGACGGCAACGATGCCAATGCCAACAATAACTGTATCCTGAAGGGTCTGGGAGACTATGCCGCTATTCGCAATATCTGGAAGCAGCACACAAAGGATGCTGTTGAGATGTTTGTTGAAGAAGAGGAAGAATAACGTAACATAATCAACCATTATATATTTTCTATGAAAATCGGGTCGCAGAGCAATGCTCTCGACCCGATTCCTTTTTTATCTCTTAATGTTTCTTTTTTGGGGGGACAGTCTTTTTTTTACAGACTGTAGATAGAACCTTTCGCAATTAATTCATTAGCTTCGTTCCAATTCTTAGCGATGGTCTTTACCATCTTTTTTGCAATCTTTTTCATCTTCATTCTTTTCCTTTCTTTTCTTTAATCCAACTGACCGCTTGTCAGTGGGGCATCTATAAATAATATGTTATCCTTGCTAAGGAAGTGCAAAGGTACGTATTTTCTCCTATTCTACCAAGAGTATTATTATATTTTGTTCTCTTTTTCCTTGTTAACGTGACTTATATCAAGGGGAAGCCCAGGGGTAATCTAATGATTTTGAGACAGAATATTTGTCTGTATAGCGAAAAAACTGCGAATTATTTGGAAGCTTGGATGATTTTTCTTATCTTTGCCACGTGCATTGGTTGATAAAGCCCAGTGAGGCGAATGTGCACTTTTGTAGAATTCCAATACACGTAGAAAAATAAAAATACTAACCAAAAACGATAGAAATTATGAAAAAGAATGTCCTCCTTACATTATTATGCACGCTTATTTGCTGTGCTTCGTTTGCAGCTTCTTTGCAGCGTACAATCCTTTCACATAAAGGTAATTTGACTCATTATGATGTTAATCACTGGACAGAGGCAATTGCTGATGCAGTAGCAGGTGATACTATTTTCTTTACTCCTGGTTTTTTTCCAGGAGATGCCACTATTACAAAACCTATTACGTTAATAGGAGCTGGTGTTGCCGAGACTGATGCGTTCTGGTATGGGCGAGATGGGTATGGTAACGCTTGTGCCGGAAGAGGAACAACTGGGCAAAGCACCAGAATTAGTGGTAGCTTCTATGTAAGTGTTGAGGGGAATCCTACTCTAACAAAAAATATGTTTGAAGGGTTTATCCTTAATAATGATATAGTTGTTTCTAAGTCAGTACGAGGTCTGTCTATTAAACGTTGTCAATTTCGCTACTTTTCAAAAGCTGAAAATTCTGATGCGATTTGTACAAACTTGCTTTTAGAAAGTTGTTCTATTTCCTCCTTGGGTTGTGGTTTTATGGTTGATCCTGATATTCATAACTGTTATATTGGACAACTATATATGGAAAATAATCCTTTGACGATAAGAAATTGTTCTTTTGAATTTATTAGTGGAGCTACGGATTGTACGTTTGTTAATTGTATAAATTCTGCATTTGATCATTACGATTCAGGTGCAAATACTTATGTTAACTGTACAATTAAGATTTTTATTTATGATAATGGTAGTACATATACAAATTGTTGGGAGCATTACTACAACAATGAAGCATGGGCATTAACTACTACAGACCTTTCTTCTACTGGTCGTATAGGCGATGACGGCACAGTTGTAGGTCCTCTTGGTGGCCCCGCTCCTTTCACGCTGATTCCCAGTCAGCCTTATGTATCATCAAGCAGCTTGACCTACAATAAGACAACAAAGAAACTGAATGTCAATGTAACCGTAAAGAAAGGACAATAATATGAAGAGGCGACATATATTCAAACTATGTCTAGCCTTGTTGTTATGCTGTCCTTTGCTGCTGAAAGCGCAGTCGAACCAGACTAATTATCAGTTTTGGATAGACGACAGCAAGGATGAAGCCGTTTACGGAACGATGAATGGCGAAGACATAAATCTGAGTTTAGACGTGGGTTCGTTGAATCCAGGTGTACATTTCTATAATATACGAGCATATGAAACTGTGGGAAATAAAGTAAAATGGGGTTCTTTGTTTCGTTACCTCTTTTGTATTCCACAATATACTGGCGAGGATACTCTTGACAATTTGCAAGGCTACGAATATTGGTTGGATAACGATTACGAGCATCGTGTCATAACCGTTGCGAGTGGCGATAAGAATGAAGCCTTGTTATCTATTGATGTGAGCTCACTTGGCTCTGGATTACATTTCTATAACATACGAGCACTTGAAACTGTTGGAAGCAAAATAGAATGGGGATCTCAGTTCCGTTATCTCTTTTGTATTCCAATGGATGCGAAAGCCACACCCGATAATATTCAAAGTTATGAGTACTGGTTGGATAATGATTATGAGCATCGTATCAGTAAGCAGGTAAGTGATGATGAATGTGTTGCTCAGCTTTCATTGGATGTGAGCAGTTTTTCTCCAGGCGTTCATTTCTATAATTTGCGGATGAAAGATACTGAAGGTATTTGGAGCGCTTCTCAGCGTTATATGTTCTCTATTCCTTATCCACGCCAGGAAGTAGTCGATAGGCTGCTAATTACGGGTTATAGCTATGCCTTCAATGATGGCACGCCAACCAATGTGGTGTTTGACTCTCCTGTAGAGGAATACCAACTGGTGAAATCGTTCAGCATCCCTCAGGGTCAGCCACCGATGGTGATTGACGATGACTGCGGTTTTATTTTTGATGAAGACGAGAATACTGCTACCCTTAGTCGCAATATCAATATGTCGTTTGCCCTGTTCTTCAAGGATCAGAGCGATGCCATGTGTTCACCTGCGACTACGGATTTTGTAGTTCAGGATGTCTTGTCAGAAACGATTCAGTTGATGGCATGTCCAGGCACAGCTTCTATTTCCAGTCATGCGAATGGCGGATTCAGTGTGGTTCGCTTTGATGTGACAAACGCAATGAAATTGAAACTGACTGCTGACGACAGTTGTTGCGTCCGTCTCTATTCTCCATATAGTCAACTCTTAGATAACTATGATGCCTCAGCATTGTTGCAAGGCGCAACAAGAGAATATGAAGAGGGTACTTACTATGCTGTTGTCTTTGATAACAGCAAGGAAGTGAAATTGTCGCTTGGCTTGGCAGATATAAACGCACTCAAGCCGAATATTTCGTTCGATATGGATAGCTATGTTGTCACCATCAGTTGTAAGACGGCAGGTCCAGCTATCTATTATACACTTGACGGCTCAATACCGACCACGGAGAGCACACCATACATAGAACCTTTCGTTCTTGACAAGAACTGCACCATCAAGGCTATCGCTGCATGGTCGGCTGACAAGGCTGGTCCTGTGGCTACTTTGGATATAGACATCTTTGATGTTGCTAATGTGACTTTTGCTCAGAAAGGCAGTCAACTCACCCTTTCTACAGCGACAGAAGGTGCCACGATATCTTATAGCGTAGATGGTGGTGACTGGGCTACCTATAGTGATGTGCTGGTGCTGGAGGGTTCTCATACCGTGCAAGCATACGCAGAAAAGCAGGGCTATAATCAATCTATCGTATCAACCTACAAGTTCTTCTATGAGAGTCCCGTGGTATTGATTCCACAGATCACATATGAAGGGAATGTTATCACAATTACTTGTGAAACAAGCGATGCTACGGTATATTATACCATTGATGGCACTGTTCCGACTTCAGAAAGTATGGTCTACACAAAGCCCTTTACCGTTTCTGAGAACTGTACCATTAGAGCTTTTGCAGTTAAAGAGGGATATGTCGATTCTCAGATAGCAATGTTGGAGGTAGTACTGAATGTTGGTGGCTATGCAATCTTCAATAGCTCTTCAGGAACCTTGACGTTCAAGTACGGTCCGATACCATCTGGTGATAATGTATTTGAGACAGAGAATACAGAATTTAGTTGGAATCCATCTTGGGATTGTTCAAAACTAAGAACAGTTATATTCGATTCGTCTTATGCAGAAGCAAGACCGACTTCAACAGCCTGTTGGTTCAATGGCGCTCAAAATTTGACGGAGATAAGAAATTTGAAGTATCTGAATACAACTTCGGTAACGAATATGGCATTGATGTTTCAGGGATGTAAGAAACTATCGAGCATTGATGTTAGTCATTTTGATACAGAAAGTGTGACCTGGATTGGTTGTATGTTCGCTGAATGCAGTACTCTTACGTCTGTTGATGTTAGCAACTTTAATACGAGTATGGTATTAAGTTTCAATGGCATGTTTGCTGGATGTCGTAAATTGGCGACTTTAGATGTTAGTCATTTTGATACCAGTAATGCATACGATATGAGTTTTATGTTTTCTGAATGTAATTCTTTATTGACTATTGATGTTGGTAATTTCAATACTAGCAATGTAACTAACATGAAGGGAATGTTCCTTGGGTGTAACAGTCTGCAAAAACTTGATGTTAGTCATTTTGATACACGTAAGGTCACTTCTTTTGGAACAGGGTCTGATGATAAAACTAACACGATAGCAGGAATGTTTATGGACTGTTTTAATCTGACATGTTTAGACTTAAGCAATTTCAATACTTCCAATGTGGCATTCATGGGACAAATGTTCTCTAGATGTAGTAAACTACATACTATCTATGTTGGTGAAGAATGGACAGTTGAAAATGTCACATTTAGCAATGACATGTTTAAAGACTGTACGAGCCTTGTCGGTGAACGTGGAACATGTTATAATACTTCCTATACAGATATAAGCTATGCTCGCATAGACGGAGGTGAAACGGCTCCTGGCTATCTGTCTGAGATCGGGTTTGTTCCAACAACATGTGGATATGCTATGCTTGATAGCTCTACAGGAACCCTGACATTCAAGTATGGTGTGATACCGGAAGGAGATAATGTGTGGGAGACTGAGAATACTGATTTCTGTAGTAAAAACCCTCTGAACAACGGGGAACGTGAGAACCTTCCACCATGGAATAATGGAAGTCTAAAAACGGTTGTCTTTGAACCATCATATGCAGAGGCTCGCCCTATTTCGACAGCATTTTGGTTTTATGAAGCTAAGAATCTGACGGAAATTGATGGTATAGAATATCTAAATACGAGCGAAGTGACAGATATGCATTGTATGTTCTACAACTGCAGTAGTCTTAAGGTTCTTGATGTAAGTCATTTCAATACTCAACAAGTAGAACATATAGAATGCATGTTTACAGGGTGTTCTAATGTTTTAAAACTTGACGTAAGTCATTTTGAAATAGAATTGGTGAAAGATCTTCAATGCATGTTTCAAAATTGCTCCAAGATTAAAGTTCTGGATTTGAGCAGTTTCGATACTAAAAATATTGGGGGAGCAGGAATTGCAATGCTATTCTCTGGGTGTAGCAGTCTAACCACTATATATGTGAGTGATAAATGGTCAACAGAGCATCTTGCACCTGCAAATAATGCTTTCCCATTTTATAATTGTTATAGTCTCGTTGGCGGTATGGGAACTACGTTCAATGCAAATTGGTTGAACGAGATTTATGCTCGTGTTGATGGAGGCAAAGATGCTCCAGGATACTTTACTCTTAAAGGAGATGTAGAGCCGACACCAGATCCTACTTGGTCAGCTTATGCTGTGCTGAGTGAAAACAATACTGTTCTCACTTTCTATTATGACGAGAATAAAAGCAGTCGAAACGGAATGAGTATTTTCAATGGTCAATATGTTAGTTGGTATAGTTATTGTCATTTAATAAAAAAAGTTATCTTTGATGATACTTTTGCGAATTATCATCCAACAAGTACTTTTGGTTGGTTCTGTAACTGTTCTGTTTTAAAAGAAGTGATTAGTATAAAGAACTTAAAGACAGATAAGGTAACGAATATGCGCTCCATGTTTTCTACCTGTGTCTCATTAGAACGTTTAGACCTGAGTAGCTTTGACACCCGAAATGTTACAGATATGTCTTGCATGTTTATGGATTGTAGTTCTCTGAAATACCTAGATTTAAGCAGCTTTAATACTTCCAAAGTGACTTCCATGTATTCAATGTTTGTTAACTGCAACTCATTGGAGGGGTTGGATGTCAGCAACTTTGATACAAAGAACGTCAGTAGTATGAATTATGTATTCTTAGGATGTGCAGCCTTGAGAAGTTTGGACATCAGTAGTTTTAATACCTCCAAAGTTACAGACATGTTTCAGATGTTCAAAAATTGTAAATCCCTTAGAGAGATATATGTAGGTGATGGGTGGAATACGTCAAGAGTTACAAATTCGTATGAGATGTTAGATAATTGCTTGCGTCTAAGAGGCGGCAATGGAACAAAGTTTAATAGCTTAATAACTGACGGTAAATATGCACACGTTGATGGAAAAGAAGGAAGTCCTGGATATTTCACTTATAAGAAAGCAAATGATGTCATAGGTGGCTATGCTCAACTTGACGAATCTACAGCAACACTCACATTTAAGTATGGTTGTATGCCACAAAGTGAAAATGTATATGATGTTAGCGCCACCCATTATGATTTCGAGAATCCCGCACCTTGGGACAATTCCAGATTAAAGGAAATCGTAATTGATCCGACTTTTGCCTCTGCATTCCCAATGTCAACAGCCTTTTGGTTCTGTGGCGCCAGTCAAATTAAGGGCATAAAGGGCATTGAGAATCTTAATTCATCAAATGTTAGAGATATGAGTTATATGTTCGCCTCCTGTGAGAGCATGGAAAGCGTAAATCTCAGTAATATGGAGACGTACAGAGTATCGAATATGAGCAACATGTTTAAAGATTGCAAGCGGATTACAACAATATATGTCGGAGATTATTGGAATACAGAAAATGTACTAAACAATGAAGGAATATTTGAGGGGTGTAGTAGCTTGATAGGTTATAGAGGAACTTCCTATAATGTTTCAAACATAGACAAGACCTATGCAGTTGTTGATGGCGGTGCTGAATGCCCGGGATATTTATCTCCGATGCCCAGAGGTTATGCTTTATTCGACGAAGCTACTGGAACTTTGACATTCAAATATGGAGTAATGCCTAAACGGGCCTATTATGATGCGACTGAAAAGAACTATATATATCGTGCTGACCGAATTGCAAGAGGCTACACTGTTTCTACTTATTGGCATCATAATAAGATAAAGAACGTAGTGTTTGAAGAATCTTTCTCAGCAGCACGTCCGAAGAGCACTGCGGAATGGTTCTTTAATAATACTACTATTACGTCAATCGTAGGTCTTGAATATTTAAATACGAGTGAAGTAGAAGATATGGGATGTATGTTCTATAACTGTAGCGGATTGAAAGACCTTGATGTCAGCCATTTCAATACTTCCAATGTAAGGAGTATGGATTGTTTGTTCTATGGTTGTAGCAACCTGACGAGTCTTGATGTTTCTAAGTTCAAAACTGATAGCGTAATTACTACAAATGCGATGTTCTATAATTGTAAGGCACTTACACATCTTGATGTTAGCCATTTCGCAACTCAGAATGTCGACAACATGTCATTTATGTTCGCATATTGTAGTGGCCTGACAAGCCTTGATGTGAGCAGGTTTAATACGCAAAATGTAACAAGTATGAATACTATGTTCCAAATGTGTACAGGACTTAAAACTCTTGATGTTAGGAATTTTGATACTAGCAAGGTTACGAATATGGGTTATATGTTCAATGTGTGTAGCGGATTGACCAATATCGGCCTTAGAAACTTCAACACTAGTAAGGTGACCAATATTCGTTGTATGTTCCAAAGTTGTACAGGACTTCGAAGTCTCGATCTAAGTGCCTTTGATACTCGGAATGTGACGATGACTGATAGTATATTTGGTAATTGTCAGAATCTGAAAACTATCTGGGTTGGTGACAATTGGAAAATGGATAATGTTAGCTCCGGTAGAAACATGTTTTTGCTCTGCACAAGTCTTGTCGGAGGAGGTGGAACCAAATACAATTCAAGCTGTGTTGACAAGAGCTATGCTCACATAGATGGAGGAATAGCTAATCCTGGGTATTTCACAGACAGAAATGTTATAAAGCTTGGTGATGTGAATGATAATGGCGTAGTTGACTTGGTGGATGCGGTGGCAATGGTGAACTATATCTTGGGCACGCCATCGTCTTCGTTCAAGACGATTTCTGCCGACATAAATGACGATGGTGAGATAGACGTCTTTGATGTCACCATGCTTATCAACATGATTCTTGCAGATAGTGATGAACCGGCCTCTTCAAGAAGAGCTTATGATGATATTCAGGAGCGAGAACCTATTCTCTTAACGTCGTATGGCAATAGTGTATATATGGGAATAGATTATCCAGAGCGTTTCACTGCATTCCAGTTTGACGTGACGATATCTTCGGGCGTTGATCTTTCTGATGTGCTAATGGTTAGCAATGATAACAACCACAGTTTGACCTTTACGAAGATAGGAGAAGACAAATACACAGTGATAGGAATCTCGCTGAATAATGATTTGCTGAAGTCTGCGAATGGCAAACTGGTTGAAATGATTCTTTCCGATCAGTTGAATGGTGATGTAATGGTTAGCAATATCCATTTCGTAACTCCTGAAGAAGAGGAAATGTACTTTTGTGATGGTATGCTCTGTGTAGTTACGGGTATCGCTTCCAATTCCGAGGAATGTGAAGAGATTATCTATGACCTCTCTGGTCGAAAGCAGACTAAATCTCGTGGATTGTTAGGACGTGGCGTATATGTCATCAATGGTAAAAAGACAGTTATTAAGTAAATGACAGCTATGAAGAAAAAAATCATATTGCTTGCCACATGCTTGATGGCAATAATCAATACTATCTCAGCAGAGGATAAAGTTTCGATAAATGACTTTATCATCTCTGCTGGGGAGACAAAGGAAATAGACATCACACTTGACAACGACGCAGCCTATGTGGCGTTTCAGTTTGATCTATATCTTCCTGATGGTATCACAGTAGAGAACTATAGTGCCAGTAGTGACCGTATACCTAAGAATACGACCTTGAATATGTCAAGGCAGACGGACGGTTCTTATCGTTTTATATCAGCAGCCATGCGTAAAGAGACAATCGTAGGTAACAGTGGAACTATCATTTCTCTAACGGTCAAGGCTGCAGATAATTTAGCTTCTAGTGATTATACGTGTTTCTTTCGTCATGTAAAATTGTCAAAAGTCGATGCAACAGGACCTACGTATTCTGAGATGTCTTTTCCTTTGACGATTGTGGAACCCTCAATAGTGACGATAGTAAATGTTAGTCGTGAATATGGTGAGGCTAATCCTGTCTTTGAATATACCGTAGAAGGTCCTGCATTAAGTGGAGAACCTCAGATTACTTGTGAGGCTACAGTGGATAGTCCTGTTGGAACATACGATATTGTAGCTGATAAAGGTTCAGTAACTAACTATAAAGTTGTTTTCATTGCGGGCACTTTAACTGTTACGAAGGCTCCACTTAATATCTCCGTTGGTGGCTACACTAAGAAACAGGGTGAATCATTACCAGAGTTCATGCTCATTTATGAAGGCTTTAAAAATAATGAAACGAAAGATGTGCTGACGAAGCAACCAGAGATAAGTTGCAACGCTACTAATGTTAGCAAACCTAGTGAGTATCCAATCATTGTCAGTGGTGCTGAGGCTCAGAACTACGAGATAAGTTATTCCAATGGGGTACTTACAGTAACAATGGCAGGTAAGATGGGAGATGCAAACATAGATGGTGAGATTGACGTAACCGATGTGGTGCTGATGATTGACGATATCCTTGGTAAAACTCCCGACAAATACAATGCTTTTCTGGCTGATGTGAATGATGATGGGGTAGTGGATGTTACCGATGTGGTACTGGTGATTGACGTTATACTGGGAAAGATTACATTGCCAGATTCTGCACCTTCCAATCTGACATCCTTCTAATTTTGTGCAAATGTACGACAGACAAATTGCATACTTTCATACCCCAATTACAACCTAAGATAACAATGGGGAGATATGAAACGAAGAAAGTGATTACTCCTTCAACAACTTTCGGGCGAACTCAATGATGGTGTCCTCGCCGCGGGCAAAATCGGCATCGGTCTGCTGGACGTTATAGTCGGGCTCGATGCCAAACTCGGTGGACTGTCCCTGGGCGTCGTACATGGGTACGGCAGAGAACCTGACGGTCCAACCGCAGGGCAGACTGCTGCTGAAGGGCATACCGGCACCACCGCCGGTATGGTCGCCCACAAGACGGACGTTGGGCAGGGCTTTCATATACACGGAGAACTCGTTGGCTGCGCTGAACACACGGCGATTGGTCAGTACGATGGCGGGCTTGTTCCAGCGGATATGGGCTGAGGGCTCTAAATAGCGTGCTTCTTTATCGGAGAAATCCTGATGACCTGGTCCCGTCTTATGCTGATAGTAGCCCACAAGGGTCTTCTCCTGACAGAACCGCGCAGCCAGTTTCTCGGCATTGGTGAGCAGTCCGCCGCCATTGCTTCTGATATCAATGATCAGACCTCTGCACAGAATCATGTGCGAGAGGGCCTCGTTGAGGTTGCCATCGCCAATAGCATCGCTAAAACTCTCGTAGCGGATATAGCCGATGTTGTCGTCAAGAATCTTATACTTCAGGCCAGAGGCTATCAGATAGTCGGTGCCCATATAGCGGCGCAGCAGGGTGTCGCTGAAATTGGTGGGGTAGTTCTCGTACCACGACCAGTAGCGTCCGAGGTCGTGGGCAGCGCTGAGGTTGGTATGGCCGTCGCGCAGTTCGCTCAGCATATCGCACAGCACCTCAAACTGCTGCTTGCGCGTCAGCGAGCCCTTCACACGCTCTTGATATTTGGTGTGGACGGCATCCCAATCCAGTCCATATTCCTGCTGTTTGTAGTCCAAGAAACAGTAGTGCTCATCAATGATACGCCACAGGGCCTCGAAATTGCCCTGTGGTGTATCAGCATATTCTTCCTCGTCGACACATGATGTGAACAGCGGAAAAATGCACAGCATCATCAGCAGTTGCAGCCAAGAGAGTCTTTTCTTTATCATCTTTGTGAGAGTTTATATCATAAACACTGTGCAAAGATAGTAAGAATCGGTGAATTATCACCATTCCTGTTCGTTTTTATTATCGCTTTTGTTTCATTAGGCCTTATTCTCTTTGATATCCCTGCGTTCTAATCTTCATTTTTGAACATCTTGTTCATGCTGCTCAGATAGTCGGTTGGCGTGATGCCGAAGGAGAACTTGAAGGCCTTGTTGAATGCTGCTGTATCTCTGAAGCCACACTGACAGGCAATGTCGTCTGTCGAGTAGTTGGAGTGCTTCATGAGTATCTTTGCAGCATATTCTGCCCGGAGGGAGTTGATGTAGTCAAGTGTTCTGTCGGGATCGGTATAACGCGGTACCAATTTACAGAACGTGCTGTGACTGACTCCCAGGAACTCAACCAGCGCGTCTTGGTCGAAATCGGGATCGGTAAAGGGCTTTTCTTTGTTGACACGGGCATCCATGTTGACGAAGAAAGTCTTCTCGTCGCCTTTTTGAATAATCTCGGTTTCCTTTGACTTCGGTAACTTCGACTTCAGAATAGCTTCCTGCTCGTCGAGCGTCAGGGCCTCGTCGCCTACGATGGCACGGTAGTCGTCGAGCGCCGTAAGGATGCGTCTTAGCTGCTCATTTCGCTGAGAGATAAACCTGTTCTGATGTCTGCTGTAGGCCAGGTATGCAATAAGTACGATGACGATGATGAGCAGTATCACAATAATACTGTTTGAATCTGCCAGTATGTTTCCATGGGCATAGCAGAACGGTGTGGCTGCAAATAAAATTAAGGCGCTTGAAATGATTTTCTTTTTCATATTTCTCTATTTTTTAAGTTAAGTCAATTATCTTTCAATTCCTGCAACGTCTCTACACGCCAGACGAGGAAGGCGATGATGATGATGGTGATGATCTGCGAGAGATATTCCCTTGTCATCTCACCGGCGTTAGAGGTATAGGTGGCATAGACCGACAGCAGGCAGACGGCAAACACAAGGCTCTGCCACACCTCCTTGTGGTCCAGGTCGGCATAGTTGTCGAGCAACCACCGACCGTAACGCCGCAACGCATATATATAATAGGTAACGAAGACGACGATGACAGCCAGTTGCCAGTAGTATGTCATCTCGTAACCCAGCAACCAGTTGCGCTCGTGCATCCCTACGACGGCTATGATGACCACCGGAACCTGTGCTATGAGCCAAGGCCAGAGCGGGCGACGGCAATCCTGCAGCATAGAGAGCAGTACGGCCATCGTAAGCGGTACGAGTGTGATATTGTCGAGCATGATGACCAGGATGGTACGCACCAACCAGTCGTCGGCCAGCCAATAGACGCCGATGACATACCACCACACGTGGCTTACCGCTATCGCCGCCATCAGCGCTGCCGTCCACCGCCGCATCACTCGACTCGACTTGATATCTTCACCGACGAACGTGTTGCCCCGTCTCAGCAGCAGGTACAGACATACCAGCACGGCCAGGAGGGTCACCCCGCCATATAGCATCAAGAAAACAACATCCTGTAGTCCACGGTATTCGTACATGTTAGTAGCTTATTAATTGTAATTATCTGCGTGTGATGAAAAGCGGCGGGAAGTCGCGACGGATAACCAGTTGCCATGTGTCGTCGCCGTCGGAAGCATAGTCCACGTGGTCGGTATGTTTGCCCATCAGTCCCACCATGCGCTCGTCAATGGGCTTTCCGTAGTGTCGCAGTATCACTTTCATGCGCTTGCCCGATACTGCCACAGAGATGTCGTAAGGGCGCCCTTTCAGTTCACCCACGGCAATCTCTACTAGTTGCTCCACGATGTGCAACGGTTCGCGGTCGTCTTGTTCGGTAATCACCCGATGCACGAACTCCATCGCATCCTCATCGTATGCGGGTTCGAATATTTTATCGTTGTCTTTCATATCGCTTATAGAATTATATGGTATTAATAAATAAATGCGATTAGTAGTTGTTCGCGAATTTCTGTTCGCTTATTGTTGATGCAAAGATATGAAATAATTTTGATACTTGCAAGTCCTAAAACGCTTTCTGGGGCAGATTTATACGATTTGACAACAATTTGTTAAAATGACAAATTGGATTGCAAATATGACAACAAGGATTGCATATTTGACAAGTTGTATAACCTCTGTTATGAGACAAAAACAAAAGTGTGAGACAAAATCGAAAACAGAAATACTACTCGGCTCCGCGCATCCAAGCGGTAACACTCTGACCTGTGCGCTGCGTGAAGGCACGACCGAAGGTGCTGTAACTGCGGAATCCGCTCTCCTGAGCCAACTGCTGGGCACTAACAGGTTGCTGGGCAGCTACGGTGTCCTCGTATCGCTTGATGAAATAATTGATACGCAGGTTGTTGATATAGGTGTTGTAGGTGATGCTCTGGCGCGAGAAATACTGGCTGAGATAAAAACGGTTGGTGCCAATGGCTTGTGCCAGTTGTTCTAACGTGAGGTCGTGCTGCAGGTACAGTTGTTGAGCCACGCATTTCTCTTTCAGCAACTGTTCGATATGAGTGAGGTCGATAGTGACAGGAGCGGCCGTAGGCTGCTGCGTCTGCGACTGGGTTGGGAGTTCCAGTAGTGGCATCGTCTCCACACGCCACAATAGCAGACCGACAATCACGAGTTCAATGATATGTACGAGCCAGAGAATGACGATGTCATCAGCGAGTACATAGAGGATGAACAGCAGCATGCAGACGAGCGCTATCGCCTGGCATAGCCACACCTTTTTGTTCTCCAGATCGGCATAGTTGTCGTTCAGCCACTGTCCGTACTGTCTGATAGAAACCGCCATATATCCGGTAAAGACCAAGCTGAGCAACAGGAGATAAGCAGCTGCAAATTCTTCGAGATGACTATTGGGATAGACCATGTACGCTACGGTAATTGCTATGAACGGTATCATGGCCACCAAGGCGGGCCACACAGGGCGTCGGCGGTCCTGCAGCATGGTAAGCAGCGTGCCGGCGAAGGTGATAAACAGCAATACGCAGTCGAGCATGGCGAGCACCAGATAGCTCAATGAATTCTGGTTGCAGGAGAGAATATAGAACAGGAGCCACCATACATGTGCCAATGATGATACGGCAAAGAACGAAGCCGTCCAGCGGCGCAAACGCACCGGTGGCGTAACACTGGGTGCAATGGCGTTGGCTCGGCGCAGCAGCATGTAGAAGGCTGCAATGAGGGGTACTACGCCTGTGATGCCGTAGAGCACGAAAAACAGTATCGCCTGTGTTGATGTATCTGCTAGTATGTCCATCTTGCGTGCAAAGATACGAAAAAGCGAACAAAAATGCAAATTATTTTTGCTGTTTCTGAATTGCATAAATCAGCCACCAACCCTCATTTCTCAAATACGGGCATGTTGGAGAGAGTGGTGGCCAGATGCCATGAAGTAGTGCGCACCAACACTCTTGTAGAGGCTCACCAACTCCTGTGGGTTCCACTGGTCGGCCTTCCAAGCATTACAGAGATTCTTTAGTCCGAAAAGGAATTATAATATTATACCATGATAGGATGAAAATGACAAGGAATAATTTTGTCCTATGAATGGTTTTCTATGTGATATTAAATTTTAAAAGGGGTGTTTAAAGTCCGCGACTGATTCCAATCATGAAACGGTGAGTGAGTACGTGCTGCTTCAGATTATTGACCTGTAACTGCTGATAGTCACCGAGATAGCCCAAGGTGAGGGCTGTAGAACGACTGAATTGCCAGGATGCAGAGAACTGCTGGCGGAAGGATGGGGCGGAGATAAAAGTGGTGGGCACGATATTATGATCGTAGTTGCCCAAAGAAAAGATTTCGTAGTAGGACTGTCCGTAGTTAGGGCTGAACACAATGCCTGCAAGCGGCAGGTCCAGTTCGTAGCGGAAAGTGAACTGACTGATGGTGTAGGTGGCGATGCCCGATGGACGTGCCTGCAGTCCCACTCGTGCCTGAGCGGGGTTGTTGGCATTCTGGGTGTTATAGATAAAACCAAGGCCAAGGTCGCCCAGCAATCCAGCCTGCAGCTTCAGGTGGTTGTCGAACAGGTGCCAGGCACGATAGCGACCTATGTATAGATTATAGATGCCTTCCAGTTCGGAGCAATCCTTGGAACGGTCTTTTACTTGAGACAGATGGATTTGATGTTGCCATACGGTTGACCAGTTGGCTTGTGGCTTGGCATGTTCGTTGACATTCAGAAAGGTGAGCCCCGTACCCTTGAACTTCTCCTGCGAGAGGTAGGTGTCAAGGATATGGGTTGTTCCTATGCCTATCTGGTAGCTGCTCTGTTGCGCCCTTGCACAACCAACAGCCAACAGCCAACAGCTAACCGCCAACAGCCAGAACCTATGCTTCATCATCAAACAGTCTTAACTGACCAGTCATTTCGTCAACAATCTGCTGCTGACTCTTGCCTGCATCTGGATCGAGGTTGGTGTATTCAGGGTTTTCTGTAGCTTCCGCTGGTTTTTCTCCTTCCTCAGGTTCTTCAGGGAATCTTGTGGGCTCCAGCTCCACGATACTCTCAATGGTGTAGGTGCTGATACGCTTACCCTTGGCTTTGAAGCCCTTGACGGCAATAAACTGCTCGGCATCAATCTCCTCGGAACCACGGAACTCGTCGGCACCGCCGTAGGTCACCTTGATGCGTGGGTAAACCACATCGGTGAGCAATACCAGTTGCGACTGCGCATTCTCGCCCAGATAGTTCTGCTTGCGCTTGGTAGCCTCCATCTGAAAGCGCTTCAGGTATGGATAGCCCTGATTGTCGGCATCAAAGAGCACACAGGTCCAAATCTTGTCGGCTTCAAACTTCTCGATGCGCAGGATATTCTCCTCGTAGTGATTGTTCAGGTCGAAATTGGTCAGATAGAACTCGCCGTTCTTCAGCACCACCAGAATCTGGTCTTCATCGAAGAACTCGCCCAACAAGCGTCCGTGCTCGTCGTAGTTCAAGCGGTTTACATCGGGATCGAACCAAACCTTGCGGCCACCCAGCGTAGAGTGTCCCTGACTCTTCAGCGTGATGCGATGAACGGGGAATTTTGTCAGGATGTTTCCCTTTGACGTGCGTCCCTTGATATCGATAGATGCAAACGAGCGCTCTAAGAACAGACTCATACGGGGATGATCATTGAGCACAGCGGCATCAAGTGTCACCTTGACAACCTCAGCCTCACCGTTGGGGTTGGCTGTGAAATAAAGCACGCGTGTGCCTGGTGTACCCATCGTCAAATCTACCTCGCGGTCGCGTGTGATACCCGTCACATTGAAGCGCTTGATATAGCATGTGCCCACTTTTCCGTCGCGGTAGATCATGTTATAGATGGTGCGCTTGTCGTTTTTCTTGAACACACCCAGCCAGATGATATTCTTGCCTACGAAGAGTTTCTCGGCTACACGCACCACCTTGAACTTACCATCGCGATAGAAGATGATGATATCGTCGATATCGGAGCAGTTGCACACAAACTCGTCTTTCTTCAGGCCCGTTCCGATGAAGCCCTCACTACGGTTGATGTAGAGCTTCTGGTTGGCTTCTGCCACCTTTGATGCTTCGATGGTGTCGAAGTTGCGAATCTCTGTGAGTCGTGGGTGAGCCTTACCGTATTTATCCTTGAGGAACTGGAACCATGAAGCCGTAACCTCTACCAGGTTAGCCAGGTCGCGGTCTATCTCTTCGATTTCTGCTTTGATGCGAGCCATCAGTTCATCGGCCTTCTCCTTATTGAATTTTAGGATGCGCTGCATCTTGATTTCAAGCAGGCGCAGGATATCGTCCTTTGTCACCTCGCGTACCAACTGCGGATAGAAAGGCGTGAGTCGGTTGTCGATATGTTCGCAGACCTTATCTACATTGGGGGCCTCCTCGAATTTCTTGTCTTTATAGATACGTTCCTCGATGAATATCTTTTCAAGAGAGCAGAAATGATACTGCTCCAGCAGTTCGTTCTTGCGAATCTCCAGCTCTTGGCGAATCAAGTCCTTGGTGCGTTCGGCAGAATGTATCAGCACGTCGCTTACGGTGAGGAACTGCGGTTTCTCGTCCTTGATGACACAGCAGTTGGGCGAGATGTTGATTTCACAGTCGGTGAAGGCATAAAGCGCATCGATAGTCTTATCGCTCGACACGCCTGGTGCCAGGTGTACCTGAATCTCAACTTCTGCCGAGGTCAGGTCGGTCACGTTGCGTGCTTTGATCTTACCTTTTTCAATAGCTTTGGTTATGCTCTCAATCAGTGTGGAAACGGTCTTTGAGAATGGCAGTTCGCGGATGACCAATGTCTTCTGGTCAAGTTTCTCGATTTTAGCGCGTACCTTGACCACACCGCCACGCTGTCCGTCGTTATACTTGGATACGTCGATGCTGCCACCCGTCTGGAAGTCTGGGTAGAGATGGAACTCTTCGCCATGCAGGTAACTGATAGCTGCGTCGCAGATTTCACAGAAGTTGTGTGGCAGAATCTTGGACGACAGACCTACGGCGATACCTTCGGCACCTTGCGATAGCAGCAACGGGAATTTCACAGGAAGCGTGATAGGCTCCTTGTTGCGTCCGTCGTAGCTGAGCTGCCACTCGGTGGTCTTGGGATTAAATACCGTGTCTAAGGCAAACTTAGACAGACGGGCCTCAATATATCGGGGAGCGGCAGCGCGGTCGCCCGTGAGGATGTTACCCCAGTTACCCTGCGTGTCAACCAGCAGGTCTTTCTGACCCAACTGCACCAGGGCGTCACCAATAGAGGCATCACCATGAGGGTGAAACTGCATGGTGTGACCCACGATGTTGGCCACCTTGTTGTAGCGTCCGTCGTCCATGCGCTTCATGGAGTGCAGGATGCGGCGCTGTACGGGTTTTAGACCGTCCTCGATGTGAGGCACGGCACGTTCCAGGATAACATACGAGGCATAGTCCAGGAACCAATTCTGATACATGCCGCTCAGGTGATGCACCACCGAAGCGTCAAAACGGTTCACGGGTTTATAGTCGGAATGACCTTCCGCCCCACCTTCGTCTTTCCACTCTCCACTTTCCTCTATTATTTCGTCTTTCTTTTCGTCGTCCATTATATATGATGGTTTTCAGTTTGCTTGCAAAATTACGGAAAATATATGAGAAGTCCAAATTTTATTCTGAAAATCCGTAATGATTATTCATGTGTTATGCGGATTAATAGAAATTTTTTCTGTTTTTTTATCGAAAATGTAGGAGATTCAGATAATAATTCGTATATTTGCACCATCGAATAACATTTTTTTTTAATTACCTAAAACGAAAAACAATGAAGAAAGTATTATTTGGCTTTGTGGCCGTCTTTATGATGGCAGTGATATGTGTGGGTCTCTCGGCTTGCAGCAGTGATGACAGTAATGGCGCAGGTGGCGGTTCCGGTAACCTGGTGGGTACTTGGCGTCTGGTGTCTGAGGTGAAAACCTATTATACCAAGGCTGACGGCCAATGGAAGGAAACAGACAGGAAAGAAGAGGATGTAAAGAAGGATGACCAGGCTACCAGCGGTTTTATCTTCTATGCAGACGGAAAAGCACGTTTGATTTTCATCAAGGGTGACGGAACCTATGAACTGGAGACGGATGACTGGTTTAAATATAAACTGGAGAATGGCAATCTTTTTTTAATAGAAGAGGACCCGAAAGATAATGATGGCTGGGAACTTTGGGGGGCCTGTACGGTAGCAGACAACACGATGCAAATAAAAAGAGATAGATTGGAAAAGAAGGGCTATGTTACGGTAAAGACCTATCGTAAGATGTAAGTGCCTGCTTTTTGCTTATTGATTGAATGCCGCAAGTCCTCAAAAAGGATTCGCGGCATTTATATTAAATTATGTGTAAAAATAGTGGATTATTCGTTGAAAATACGTACCTTTGCATGCAAATTTGCAAATTTAAAGATATTTATGGCACAAGAAGACGTATTTAAGAAGATTGTATCGCACTGTAAGGAATATGGTTTTGTGTTTCCTTCAAGCGATATCTACGACGGACTGGGCGCCGTTTACGATTATGGACAGAACGGCGTAGAGTTGAAAAACAATATTAAGCAGTACTGGTGGAAGTCTATGGTCTTGCTGCACGAGAACATCGTGGGTATTGACTCTGCTATCTTTATGCACCCCACCATCTGGAAGGCTTCTGGTCACGTTGATGCTTTCAACGACCCCCTGATTGATAACCGCGACTCAAAGAAGCGCTATCGTGCTGACGTGCTGATTGAGGACCAGATTGCTAAATACGACGAGAAGATTCAGAAAGAGGTTGAGAAGGCCCGCAAGCGCTTTGGCGACTCTTTCGACGAGGCAAAATATATGGAGACCAGCGAGCGCGTGAAGGAAGCTAAGGAGAAGCGCGACAACCTGCACGCACGCTATGCTGCTGCCATGCAGGGACCAGACCTCGAGGCTCTGAAGCAGATTATCCTCGACGAGGAAATCGTGGACCCCATCAGCGGTACCAAGAACTGGACCGATGTGCGTCAGTTCAACCTGATGTTCTCTACTGAGATGGGTGCCAGTGCCGATGGTTCCATGAAGGTTTACCTGCGTCCTGAAACTGCTCAGGGTATCTTCGTGAACTACTTGAACGTACAGAAGACCGGCCGCATGAAGATTCCTTTCGGTATCGCTCAGATCGGTAAGGCTTTCCGTAACGAGATTGTGGCTCGCCAGTTCATCTTCC
>JAEEGG010008156.1_pt1 | contig 23857 bp, 18 predicted proteins | sample 9134161 | NCBI WGS metagenome assembly JAEEGG01 (sample SAMN16246543, study PRJNA631951) | gut metagenome | biome: gut microbiome; feature: rumen; material: CR-attached | host: Bos | place: Iran: Karaj | collected 2018-10
GTACAACGCTGGCTCCTGTCGTAGAGACCACAATAGCCAACGACCTAGTACAGCCCAAATACAAGGCTTCAAAGGCTTACACCTATGGTAAGGGTACTTGGTCATGGATTATCAGAATGGACAACAGCTGCAACTTCAAGGAACAGAAGGAGTATGTTGATTTTGCGGCTGCCCTGGGATATCGCTCTGTATTGGTCGATGCCCTTTGGGACACACAGATTGGCTACGACCGCATTGCAGAATTGTCTCGTTATGCCAAGACGAAGGGCGTAGGTCTCTTCCTTTGGTACAACAGTAACGGCACATGGAACGATGCCCCACAGGGTCCTCGTTTCAAGATGGACCGCTCGGCGGCTCGCCGCAAGGAGATGAAGTGGATGCAGGATAACGGCATCTTGGGTATAAAAGTCGACTTCTTCGGTGGTGACAAGCAGCCCATGATGCAGCTCTACGAGGACATCCTGACCGATGCCAACGACTTTGGCTTGCAGGTCATCTTCCACGGATGCACGCTGCCTCGCGGTTGGGAGCGTATGTATCCTAACTTTGTTGCCGCAGAAGCCGTACTGGCTTCCGAGAATCTCCACTTCGGACAGGGTGCTTGCGATGCTGAAGCCAAGAACGGCTGTACGCATACCTTTATCCGCAACACCGTAGCTTCGATGGACTTTGGTGGTTCTGCACTTAACAAGCGTTACAGCACAGGTAACGACAGAGGCTCCTACCGCCGTACCAGCGACGTCTATGCCCTGGCTACTGCCGTCCTCTTCCAAAGCAGTGTCCAGCACTTCGCCCTGGCTCCCAACAACTTAGAGGATGCCCCTGCATGGGCTATTGACTTCATGAAGCAAGTACCTACCAACTGGGATGAAGTTCGTTTCATCGACGGTTATCCTGGCAAGTATGCCATCATCGCCCGTCGTGCTGGCAACACTTGGTACGTGGCTGGCATCAATGCTGAAAAACAGCCATTGAAGAAGACCATCACACTGCCTATGTTTGCCAAGGACACCCAGCTTACCATCTACGCTGATGATCCTAAATACGCAAGTGATCCCACTGTAGTGGGCAATGTCAAGCAGATCAAGCAGAACAAGAAACAACAGGTAACCATCACTATTCCTGAGAATGGCGGTGCCCTGATTGTTGGAAATATTTGTGGCTAAATCCCAGTTTTTGCGAGGATTGGGTATTTTTTCTTAACTTTTCCACGAAATTATTTGTTAGTTTCGTGGAAAGTTCGTATATTTGCAGTCGACCAAGCCAGTCACACGTGACAGGGCGGGTCAAGACATCGATGGAATCCAGAGGCCAACGATGCCGTTTGTAGGGCAGGCCGATGGGAAAGGCGTTTACGGACGTTATCATTCTGTGATCTCTAACTTCGCAACTTAGAACCGTACACAGAGGTAATGCAACGGAACGTCTGCGTGGGTGGATTATATCCCAACAGTTGTTATATATTATAATAAGGTATATAGTCAAGTGTTGAACATATAATCGCTTGGCGTGGGCTGGCTGCGTTGCTTATCCTTGTACGGGGGCAATGCGAAGGCCTGAGATCAGGGATGGGCGAGAAGTAGAAACTCCCATGCCTTTTTTGTTTCCATTCAATAAATTACCAAAAGTGCCACATTTGCGGAAATCGTGTGGTAGAATGAATAAAACAAAAACTATATTTATATGAGGAAACTTAAAATTGGAAGCATCTTTGCTTTTGCCCTTTTCTCTGTGTTGCTGATGGCATGCGGAGGCTCTGACCCTGTAGATGTCAGTGGCGGTATCGTTGGAACTGTATATGATAGCAACAACAATCCGCTTCAAGGAGTTGAAATGACTCTGACGCCATTAGGTAAGACAACCACAACAGGACAAAATGGTACTTATTCCTTCAATGACATTGATGCCGGATCGTATCGAGTTCAGGCACGTAAAAGTGGCTATCAGGAAGATACTAAGAGTGTCAATGTCAGTGTGGGCGGCAATGTTACGCTTGATTTTCATTTAGAAACATCATCTTCTCGTCTGGAATTAAGTACTGAAATTCTAGATTTTGGTACAGAGGCAACGACAATGTCATTGACAATAAAGAACGTTGGATTTGCTCCTATGCAATGGCAAGCTTCTGTTAGCAAGGATGCTCAGTGGTTGCAGTGCACACCCGTATCAGGAACTACGGAGCATGGTAAATCTTCTTCCTTGGTAGTGAATGTCAATCGCTCTGTACTAAGTTTCGGAACTTATAGTGAAAATATTGCTATTACTTCTAATGGTGGTAGTGCTATTGTCCGCGTCAATGTACAGGTAGTTGGCGAACGTCAGGTTCCTACGATTGAAACGGGCACGATGTCAAAGGTAGAACCTCGACAGGCAGAGGTAGTAGGAACAGTTGTCGATCTTGGTAGTAAGTCAGGAATCTCAGATTATGGACATGTGTGGAGTACGAATTCTGCAAATCTGTCCATCACGACAGCACAAGGTTATACACATTGGGGTACCCGAATGCAATCAGGATTGTTTACCTCGGTTGTTGATAACTTGAAACCGAACACTAAATACTTTATCCGTGCTTATGCCACCAATCAGTACGGTACAGGCTACGGTGAAGTACTAGAGTTCACCACGCCTTATGATGCAGTACTCCTCTCTACCACTGCGCCTACGGATATTATCCATGACGCAGCTACTTGTGGGGGTAATATTACAGAGTTGGGGGCTCACACTCTGAGAGAAGTTGGTGTGTGCTGGGGGCAGTCGGCCAATCCTACAATTAGTGACAGCAAGAAGGCCGCTTCGCTTGTCAGTCAGCAGTTCGTTGTGCGCCTGACAGGCCTTGTCTCTCATACCGTCTATCATGCCCGTGCCTATGCCCTTACAGCTACTGGTGAAGTATTCTATGGCAACGATATGCAGTTCCAGACTACTAACGAAATCTTTGTTCCTCAGCTTTCGGCCCCTCAGGTAACTGCGGTTGGTGCCCATACTGCCCAATTGTTGGCACAGGTCACTTCTAACGGAAATGGCAATGTAAGGGAAACAGGTTTTGTACTGAGCCCCTCGTCTCATCCTACCATGAATGACATCCGTGTTAAGTGTACCACCATTTCGTCCTTTAGTGGTCGTGCTACAGGCTTACAAGCCCAAACCACATATTACGTAAGAGCCTATGCTATTAACGAGGCAGGTACGGCTTACAGTGATGAGATATCGTTTAAGACGAATGTGCAGGGCGATGACGAGAACTCTGTCGGTCACTACGATTATCCTAATGATGAAGACTGGAATTAGAGAATTAGACAATAGGAGACCGTAACAATGAAAAAAATACTACTGTTTTTTTTCCCCCTCTTCTTGTTTCTGCTCTTTTCTTGCAACAGTGATGACGAGATGCAACAGTTGTTGCCGTCTGCTCACCATCGGGTAACGTTGCACTTAGACGGGCATGTTTCAGGCTTTGCGACTACCCGCTCTACCAGTTATGTGTGGAACGATGGTGCCAAGCTATATCTACAACTCTATAATGGTGAAAGTCGCATTAACGGCACTGCCGTCTATTCGGCCAGTACCGACACCTGGGTGATGGAGTATTATGGCAGTGTAGCTTACAACCAAAAGAGCCGTTGTGAAGTCTATTATTTTGAAAATGCTGTCAGCGAGACCCCTACAGAGGTTTCCTTGTCGCCTAACACTGCTATCTATGTGGATAAGTCTGCCACCTACTTTGCTCAGGGTGGCGACCTCTACCTCAATACCATCCTTATGCCGCAGACAGGACGCTTGCGCGTGAAGGGCACTGCCGGTCGCTCGTTCTCCCTATATGGCTTGACATACCAGACAACTTATAAAATAGATGAGAACTTGTTTGCGTCGTCTAATCCTATTATTAGCAACCAGACAATAGGCGAAGATGGCTATTCGCCTTATATCTATGCCTCTTTTGCTAATTCTGAAGAGCGCCAGCTCGTGGTTGTGGCCGACGACGACTACGAGTTCCATCGCCCTGTAGACGACGTTTTCCTCAAAGTAGGCCATAGTGGTGTTACGAGCATGCCTACTGTTGAAGCCCACAACGGCTGGAAAATGTATGCCCCGAAGGAAGAGTTTCAGGTAGGAAACGTATCCTTTACAATGATAAAGGTGGCTCCTGGTACATTTATGGAGGAGTATGATGTTGACGTTTCACCTAAGCAAAAGACAATAGAAAAGAGTTTCCTTTTAGGAGAAACAGAAGTTACTCAAGAACTGTGGCAAGCTGTTATGGGTAGTAACCCCTCAAAGAAACAAGGAAGCAATCTGCCTGTTGAATGGGTATCATGGCAAGAATGTCTTACCTTCTTGGAAAACCTTAGCGCAATGACTGGTATGCCTTTCAGAATGCCCACCCAGCCAGAATGGCAGTTTGCGGCAAAAGGCGGATCAAAGTCACAGCATTATACCTATAGTGGTTCCAACAATATTAATGATGTAGCCTGGTATTCGGGAAATAGCGGAAACACAACTCATGAGGTAAAGACAAAAAAGCCAAACGAGCTTGGATTATATGACATGAGTGGCAATGTTTTTGAATTTTGCAAGTATCTTGACAACGATTCACCTGATCCGCCCGAGAAGAATCTTATTAAAAACTGTTTGGGAGGTAGCTATGATGTTAAAGAAAATAGATGTTATCCATATAGCAATGCATATTTAGTCTTTGTATTAGTTAGTAAATCTGAAGCTGTTGGGCTAAGGTTGGCCTCTTCAATCAAATAATATTAGATTCATAGACGATGAAACAATTAGATAATAAATATCAGCTATGCTTTCTATTTTTGACATTACTGATGTTGTCATGTCAAAAAGAAGTGGTATATGTAGAGCCTGTTCAAAAACAGGGAGTAACCCTTCTAAAACTGGAAGGAGGCCTGACTGGATTCGATCAGGGCACCACACGAAGCACGTCCTATGCCTGGGAAGATGGTGCCCGCATCTACTTGCGCTTCCAGAACGGCAATGAGATGGTAGATGGTGATGCTACCTACGATGCAGCTGAAGATATATGGAAGGTGAACTATTACGGTACCATTGAAAAAGACAAGAAAACCAAGTGTGTGGTCTACTACTTTGACAATCCTGAGACCGTGACCAGCAACAGTGTGGAACTGGGACCTAATAGTACTGTCTATGTCGACAATGAGGGAAGTTATTTTTTTGCAGGAGGAGTAATACTACTCTATGCCGACATGAAGCCCCTTACTGCTCGCGTGCGTTTTCAGGGAACCCCAGGCAGTGAGATTTCCTTCTCAGGTTTGGCTTGCTACGAACGTTACCGCATGAAAAACGGCAGTCTGTCGATGGTTGGCGGCATGATGAAGCAGACCATTGGCGAGGATGGCTACTCGCCTTATGTCTATGCCAACTTTGCCGACACCATAGAGCGTCGCCTCACATTCTATGATGACGGCTATCGTTTTCAACGCAACCATGACAAACAGGTGCTTACTGTAGGCAGCAGTGGCTTTGTGCGTGTACCATCAATTGAGCGCCGCAACGGCTGGACGCTTATGGAAGGCGACATGAAAGAGTTTTATGTCAATGGTGTAGCTTTCTCGATGATTCGGGTCGAGCCAGGATCATATACCATAAGGGTGACGAAACAGGAATACGGAACAAGTTTCTCCTATGCTTATACTATAACAGTGTCCAAACCCTATTATATGGCAGAAACAGAGGTCACTGCAGAACTATGGGATGCAGTTATGACCCCTGATAATATCCGTTATGCTGCTAAACGCATACCTGCAAGAGGTGTATCGTGGACAGACTGCCAAACGTTTGTCTCAAAGCTTAGCGCATTGACAGGCTACACCTTCCGCCTGCCCACTGAGGCTGAGTGGGAAAATGCAGCCCGAGGCGGCAGCAAGACAAAGGGCTATACTTATAGCGGTAGCAACAATGTCAACGAGGTGGCTTGGTACGGAAATAACAGCCAAAGCAAACCACATGAGGTAAAGGGGAAGAAAGCTAATGAAATAGGCCTCTATGATATGAGCGGCAATGTGATAGAGTGGTGTCAGGATAATTATGCAGATTATCCTGCAAAAGACCAGACAGATCCTCAAGGTCCTTGGTCGGCTACAGAACGTGTATCAAGAGGAGGCTCTTTTTCTTCTGTAGCCTACACTTGTGAGGTTGGCTCAAGAACTTCAAGTGCCCCTGACAATAACTGGAGTAATTATGGATTCCGTATTGCTTCTTGGTAACGCATAGAGTCGATTGAAACAAACACAATAAGATATGAGAAAACAAAATACTGGAAGCATCTTTGCTTTTGCCCTTTTCTCTGTGTTGCTGATGGCATGCGGAGGCTCTGACCCTGTAGATGTCAGTGGCGGTATTGTTGGCACGGTATATGATAGCAACAACAATCCGCTTCAAGGTGTAGCAATGACCCTAACGCCATTAGGAAAGACAACCACGACAGGGCAGAACGGTACCTATTCGTTTAATGACATTGATGCCGGTTCTTATCGGGTTCAGGCACGTAAAAGCGGTTATCAAGAAGATACCAAGTCTGTTAATGTAAGTGTGGGCGGCAATTCTACACTCGACTTTCATTTGAATCCCGCAGCCGCTTCTCTGTCACTCAGTCAAGAAACGCTTGACTTTGGAAATGATAACACCACACTGACCCTTGACATCAAGAATATCGGAGCTGCCACACTTACCTGGCAAATCAGCGAAGATGTCTCCTGGCTGCAATGTATTCCGACCTCAGGTTCGACATCGGCAGGTCAGACGTCATCTGTCATCGTCAATGTGGATCGTACGGGGCTTTCCCGTGGCAACTATTCGCAGACTTTAGCCATTTCGAGCAATGGCGGCAGTGCCGTGGTAAAAGTAAACGTCAGCGTACAAGGCCTGTTAGTGAATATCTCACCTGAGGAACTGGATTTCGGTCCAACAACCACCTCTATGTCATTGACCTTGACCAATACAGGCAGCCAGTCGGTAAGTTATACCCTGACGCCATCGAATAGTTGGATAAAACCATCGAAGACGTCTGGCATGTTTACCTTCGGCAGTGACGTGATTACGGTGGCTGTTGACCGTGCAGGACTGAACACTGGTGACTATAGCGGTACCTTGAAGCTGACCATTGGTGAAGACAATGTCGATATTCCCGTCCGCATGAATGTGCCATCAAAGGAGAAGCCTACGGTAACCATACATAATGTGAGTAATATTTCATATAATACAGCTTTATTAAAAGGTGGCATCGTTTCCATCGGAAGTCAGAAAGTCACCAAACATGGTTTTTGCTGGGACACCAAAGAACAACCTGAGGTGGGTAGCGGCTCATCGTGTAATTTAGGCGACTGCGCTACAGCTAAGGACTTTGAATATAATGTCTCGCAATTGAAGTCGGGTACCAAATATTATGTAAGAGCATATGCTGAGAATGCAGAAGGCATCAGCTACTCTGGTCAACAAACCTTTGTGACGGAAGAAGAACCTCAGAAACCTGAAGTAGAGACAGGAACAGCCTCCAATATAAAAATCAGTCAGGCTACTATGTCGGGTAATATCCTGAAGGTGGGCAATGATGCAGGTATCACACAATACGGCCATGTATGGCACACTTCTGCCAACCCCACAACAGCCAACAATAAGACGGAGCATGGTGCGACTTCCAGTGTCGGCCCATTTACGTCAACGCTGACAGGCCTGAAACCACACACCACCTATCATGTTCGTGCATACGCGACCAATGCCATAGGTACAGCCTATGGAAACGACGTGACTTTTACTACAGAATACGACGTAGTCAGCATGACCACTGTTGGTGTTACTAATATCACTCATAATCAGGCCACAACAGGAGGTTCCATTAGCGATATGGGTGGACATACCATTACAGAGCGAGGCGTATGCTGGAGCACATCCGGCAATCCGACGACATCAGACAGCAAACAGGCATCGACGGAGACAACCAGTCGCTACAGTGTCCGCATCAGTGGACTGACAGAACAAACCGATTATCATGTCAGGGCATACGTCATTACCAAGAATGGTGATACCTATTATGGTAATGATGTCACGTTCCGTACTACACACGAAATTAAACTGCCCCAGTCTTCCAAGACTACGGTATCGAGCATCACAACGAGCTCAGCTACCTTCCGCAGTTCCATTACAAGTGACGGTGATGGTAATATCAGTGACTGTGGCTTCGTGTATGCTAAAATATCTAGCCCAACTGTCAGCAATGCTACTAAGGTGAGTTGTGGAAAGATGCAGTCTGGTGCTTTCTCTAAAAACATCACAGGACTTAGTGATAATACGACCTATTACGTTCGTTCTTATGTAACTAATGAAGCTGGTACCAATTATGGTGAGGAAACCAACTTTGCCACTTTAGAGATAGTGCAGCCTACGGTTGGAGAAGTTACCGTGGGCCGCGTAACCTACAAGTCTGTCAGTCTTACTGCCAAAGTGACATCTTTAGGTAATGGTACACTTACTGATGCAGGATTCGTTTACTCTACATCACCTAATCCAAGTATGAGTAATCATAAAGCTTCCTGTGGCAAGTCAAACGACCTCTCTACAAAAATATCAACGCTAATGCCTGAAACCAAGTATTATGTTCGTGCATACGCAACTAATGAGAAAGGTACAGCTCTTGGTAAAGAAACTTCATTTACAACTGCCAAGGAACCTACTGGCAACGATGTCGGGCTGGATGATTATGGTGACGATAAGAACTGGGACTAACCTAACAAAAATGAACGCGATATGAAAAAGAATTTCATATATTATACAATAGTAATGGCTTTGTCTCTTATAATCTCAGCCTGCTCTAATGACCCTGAGCCAGTTGTTGGCATGAAAGAGCAACAAGCCTACACGTATATTCTGAATTTGGATGTTCAGATAAACGACTTCGAGCAAAGCATGACTCGTTCGGCATATACATGGCCAGACGGTAGCACGCTCTATCTCCAATTCTACGTTGGAACAAATCGTATTCTAGGTACAGCCAGCTATAATAAGTCGACAAGCCAGTGGACAATTACCACAAGTCAGGAGATAACTGCCGACACTGATGGTGACTGCGAAGCCTACTACTTTGTTAATGCAGGCGGAACAACATCACAGAGCATCACGCTTAATGCACAATCCATTATCTATCAAGACACAGAAGGTAGCTTTACCCTTACTGAGGATCGGGTAATGTCTGTCAAACTGCAATTGTCTCCTCGTACGGGTCGTGTACGTTTCAAGGGAAGTGCTTCTTCAAAATTCGGTATTACAGGATTAACTTACAACACAAGTTATAATATCAGTACTAATACATTTTCAACCAGCACCAGCAAACTTTCCTCGTCGTTCGACAAAGAGGGTGATACAGGCTACTTCTATGTTACGTTTACCGATGCTGCCAATCGACAGTTGACAGTAGACGGGACAGGCAAAGGCGCTTTTATTCGCAGTTTTGGTGAAGGTGTGCTTGCTGTAGGACAAAGTGGATATATCACGCTTCCGTCTGCTGACAATATCCCTACAGGATGGACTCTCATCAATATCGACAACCAAAAGGAGATAACCCTTTCTACCGTGTCGACAGTGGACATCAGCAAAGTTCGCAGTCATTTTGCCACTGCAACCGCAACAGTTTCAAGCCTTGGCAATGGCACATTGAGCGAGGTGGGCTTCATCTATTCCACCAATAGTAATCCTTCTATTACCAACGGTACGAAGGTTGCCTGTGGAAAAACAGCAACGATAGAAGCCCGTCTGGCTTCGTTGACAGCCAAAACCACCTACTATATCAAGGCTTATGCCATCAATGAGCGAGGCACAGCTTTTGGCAACATTACTCAGTTTACCACACTTTCCGAAGAAGAAGATGGTACTGGTTTTGGCCGAGAGGATTATGGCGAGGACGAAGACCTGAATGGCAACTCGTCAAGTGAAGGTACCATCACCAAAGAAGGCTATGGTGACGATGAAGATTTGAATAACTCTTCGTCAAGTAGCGGGACTATTGGTAAAGATGGCTATGGCAATGACGAGGATTTGAACAACACTTCATCGAGTAGCGGAACCATCGGTAAAGATGGCTACGGCAGCGATGATGACTTGAATAATACGTCGTCAAGCAACGGAACTATCAATAAGAGCGGTTTCGATAATGATGAGAATTGGGATTAAAAAATTAGTAACAATAAAAGAAAGAACTATGAAAAAGTTAATGTATTTTTTGTCATTCGTGGTAATGACGGTGATGTCTGTTTCATGCTCTAATGAAGAGTCGGAGAGCGTAACACCTCCAACAAACGAAAAAGCACCTAAGCATGCAACCATGCTGCTTAATGCAAGTAAACCTTCGTTCGAAGACGAAGGGACTACTCGTGCAGCCACGGACAGTTGGGCTAATGGGGCGAAGGTGTATCTGCAGTTTAAGGATGCAACAGCCCAAACATATGGTATAGCAACCTATAATTCTTCTACATCTGAGTGGAGTATTATCTATTATGGTACGCTTGCTTCTACGAACGACGGCAAATGTGAAGCCTATTTCTTCGAGAACGCCGGTGAAGAGTCGTATATTGATATCGCGCTTACAGCTTCTACAATTATTTACGCTGACAAGTCGGCATCTTACACCTTTGAAGATAATGCACTTACGGTTACTGCCAATCTGAAGCCTATGACGGGGCGTATCCGCTTTAAAGGAACGACAAATGCAGAGAGCTACATGGAAGGCGGATTAAAGTATTATAGTAAATATAACTTCACTTCTAACACATTTAACAGTAGTGATCTCTTTGTGTCTGTTTCAACAGTGAATAAAGATGGCTATACGGATTATTTGTATTGCTTCTTTCCAGAAGACGCTGAAAAGCAAATTGTATTTAATGACAAGGAGCAGAATTTGTCTTTTTACAGGACATTAGGCAATAGCGCATTGGCAGTAGGTAAAAGCGGCTATTTGAATATTCCTACTATGGATAATTCTAAAGGTTGGAATTTACTGCGTTTCAAAGATTATTCAGTGGGGAATGTTACGTTTAGGATGATGAGAGTAGTAGGAGATGGGGGGACGAACAACGCACGCAGTTTTATGATTGGAGAAACAGAAGTAACCCAAGCTTTGTGGAAGGCAGTCATGAATGCCAACCCATCCTCAGTACAAAGTGATGATCTTCCAGTGAACAATGTCAGCTGGGATAATTGTAAGGAGTTTATTAATAAATTAAACACAAAAACAGGAGGGCATTTTTGGTTTCCTAATTTGAATCAGTGGCAATGGGCTGCAAAAGGTGGAAACCTGTCAAAGGACTATACTTACAGTGGAAGCAATACGGTAGGAACTGTTGCGTGGTATTCCGGGAATAGCGGTTCGACGGTTCATCAGGTAAAAACGAAACAACCCAACGAAATTGGTCTATATGACATGAGCGGGAATGTCTCAGAATGGACATGTAATCAATATAGTAATTCTTATTACCATTGTGGTGGTAATTATGGTGAAAATGCATCTTATGTAAAATGGAATTCCTCATCTTATACTAGTGGTAGTTCAAATTATATTGGCTTGCGTTTATTCACCTATTAACGTTACATGGCATAACCTGTCAGGTAACTATTCGATCTTTGACATACTGAGACACATAGCGGCAAAAAATATTGGGATATTCTTGCGATTATTCGCAGGAAAAGTTGTATCTTTGACCTGCGATCGAAGATATTTTCGCTCGACAATAAAAATAAAAAGGGATTTTTGTTTTGTATTGTGCTCGCTTATTTATATCTTTTCACCATCAATCGTCAAAACAGTTAGGATATGGTGACAATATCAATGGATACGGCAGTGCTTGAACAGCCCAAAACGGTAGCACATGACATGACGGTGGAAGAACTATATGCAGCTATAGAGCAGGACGTAAAAGCTATCTATCAAGAGAATGCCATATAATTACGTCGTCAAGCCTAAAGCCCAGCAGAAAATCCGCTCGTTTTTACAAAAATCATTGAAGACGATACCATCACAGTTGTTGATGCTTGTCACGCACAGAATATGGTAGGTTAATAATCCACACTTGCTAATTTGCCGTCGAGACTCTATACAGAGTCTCGGCTGTTGTTTTCTACCGCTATTGTGTCTCAGTTGTGTCATAGGACATAAAAAGAAAAAAAAACAACAGTAATAATATTAAAAATTTTAAAACAGTACAATTATGAAAAAGAACATTTTATTAATGGCATTCAGCATGGTAGCCATGCTAATGATTTCATGTGGTGGTGGAACTACAAAAAGTGTTGCGGAGAGTGATTACTATCGAAACCCGAAGAAGGATGCACCTGCGGCAACTCGTGTACGCCGTACAGTTGATCCTACGTATACATTAGCTAAGCAGGAGGGGGCTAATCTGCGTGCTGCATCTTCAGCAACGTCAGCATTGGAAGATGTTGCTTTAGAGAATGCAGAGAATGCTGCTGTAACCCTTCTGGCAAGCCGTTTGGAGTCTGCCATAATTGGCGTCCGTGAACGCTTTAACAAAACCAATCAGGCTCAAACTAAAAACTTTACTGAGCAGCAGGTTCAGAACTATATGAAAACATATGTGGCACAAAAATTGAGTTATAAAGTAATCGGAGAACCATCAATATATGACAATGTGGATAAGACCGTCACGGCTTATGTATGTGTAGAGTTGACCACTCCCACCCAGAAAATATTGGAGGATGCTTACGACAAAATGACACAGGATGAGATTTTGCAAACTGAGTTGGACAAGAAGCAATTTGTGGAGGAAAATAAAGAAGAATTGAAGAAATTGCAGAATAAGGTGAGTTTATGATGGTATTTCGTAATCTTTTTACAATAGTCTTTGGACTTCTGGCTACCAGTACGCTAGCCCAGAAGCCTAAATGGGTGGATAACACGCCACAGGAATTGAATCATACCTACAAGTTTGTGGAAGTGATATCCTATGCTACCGATATTGCAAGTGCTAGAGAGGAGGCTAAGAAGAAATTGGCATCTAATGAACAATTAGTGCGTACCGTTCAGGTTAATGTAGAAACAGGTAAACTGCGCAAAGTGGAACAGACTGTCACTAATGGAAAGATGGATGAGACTATTAGAGACAAAGTGGACATTCAGATGAAAGTGTCAGGAAAACAATTTGACTTACAAGCATATCCTGTTGATGAGTATTTCACTCATGAACAAGGGATGGTGAAAATGCATACACTTTATATGGTTGCAGTACAGGATGACCCTGTTTTCGACCGCACGTATCTGACCACCAATTACGGTGCCACTCCAATTGCCATGTCGATTATCCCAGGCTTAGGCCAGTGGTATAAGGGCAGCAAGGTAAAGGGTATCTGCATGTTTGGTGCCACAGCTGCTGCCGTGGCCGGTATTATCATCTGTAATAATGAGGCCAACACGGCTGAGAAGAATATCAAGTTGGAACCGAAGTATGCTAAGCATTATGAAGATAAGAAATCGAACTGGGAGACTGGACGAAATATCTGTATTGGTGCCGCTGCTGCTATATGGATTTACAACATGATAGATGCTGCCGTTGCCAAAGGGGCACGTCGTGTGGAGGTAAAACCTGCAGGACGCAGCTATGTAAGCCTGATGCCAGCCCTTGACAAGGACTATGCAGGTTTTGCACTGACGTATAATTTCTGATTTTATTTCAGCGTCATTATATGAGATTGATATGGTCAATAATATTTACCTGTCTGTGCCTGCAACAAACCGTAGCACAGACAGGTTTGTTACCAGACTGGGTCGCAACCCCCAAGGATGGTGAATATGTCGGATGTTCGTTCCCATCTGAGGATGTGCATAGCCGACATGAGACTGCCCTGTTGTGCGCCTTGCTTAATTATGTTGTCTGTAATATCAATCTGGGAGGGCCAGTAAGGATGGAAGGTGAGTATTCCTATTCGGGTTCGGGGCTTGCAGGATTGGATACATCAGTTGTTGAACGTAATCATGCTATTATGTTGAACTATCAGATTATTCGATTAGAGGCCAAAGGAAATGATACCTATGTCTCTGTGAAAGTAGATGACAAAGGTGATCCAAAAGACGGTGTCATAATTAAGTATCTTCAGAAGGTAATAAGTTCAGGATTGGAAGAAAAAACAGTCAGCATCATGACAGAGAAGATTGATTTGAAATTGTCCCCTTATAAGAAATATGAAATCAATACGCATGGCTACTTTAGTGACACTAAGAACGAACAGAGTATTTTGCTATATGGAGAAACGATTCGAAACCTTCTGAAAATAGAAGGACAAGCAATAGAAGGTGGTTCGTATGAAATACCAGAAGGGCAGAACAATGGGATTGTTGGCGTAAAGACATTACCTTTTTACAGGTATTGTGGTGATATTAGCAAAAACGGTGTTGGTGGTGCTTTCTGGCAATCTGTACTGCAAAGACTTTCTGAAAAAGTGATAGGGCTTGACCAAATTTACGATTCGGAAGAAGATGGTGACGAATTAGACTGGCACCACTTCAGAAATACAAACGAAATTTCGGGTAAGAATCTCTATGTTATGTTTAAGTCAAAAAAGAAAACATCAAAGAAGCAATAATGTATGATTAATATCCTAAAAGGTGCTTTGATAGCTTTGATAGCTATGGTTTGCATTCAAGAGACTCCTGCTCAGAACGGCAAGACGATGTCCGACAAGAAGGCTGAGTTCGAGGCTTATAAGGCTAAGAAAGAGAAGGAGTTTGCCGACTATAAATTACGTAAGCAGCGCGAGTTCGATGAGTACCGTCGCAAGAAGAATGAGGAATTTGCTGCCTACGTCCGTAAGAAGTGGGAGGCTTTCAATGGGCAGAAACCTAAGCCCAAACCCAAGGACGAGGACAAACCGCCTGTGATTATCAAGGATGAACAGCGCCAGCAGCCCGTTAAGGATAATCCGATTCCCATCAAGGAAACGGTGACACCACCGAAGCCCGAGCCCAAGCCTGAGCCGATAGCTCCTATACAAGAAACACCCAAGCCTGCAGAGAAATGGGTTAGTTTCAACGTATTTGGAACAGGAATGAAGGTGCGCTTTGAGGATATGCAACGCTTTAGGTTATCTGGTTTAACCGAGGCTTCCGTGGCTGATTGCTGGCAGAAACTGTCTGGTGCTGATTACGACAATATGGTACACGACTGCCTGCAACTGCGTGATACTAAAAAGCTAAGTGACTGGGCCTATCTGAATATGCTGCAGCGGCTGGCAGAGCAATGTGTGGGGCGGGGTAATGAGGCCACACTGCTGACAGCATACATCTATTCTCAGTCTGGTTACCAGATGCGATTAGGCATGACAGGTCAGGTGTTAAGGATGTTGTATGCCAGCAGGCATGCTATCTTTGACAAGCCTTGTTTTACAATAGAAGGGAAGAACTATTATGTGTGGAACGGCAGTGAGACATCGCTGCACATTTGTAGCGTAGGTTTCCCCAAAGAAACACCATTGTCACTCTATGTTCCCAACGCACAGAGTCTGGCAGTCAATGCAACAGCACAACGAACACTAAGTTCTACGCGCTATCCTCAGATAAAAGCACAGGTAAGTGTCAACAAAAACCTGATAGACTTCTATAGTAGTTATCCGACATCAATGGTGGGAGGAAACTTTATGACGCGGTGGGCCATGTATGCCAACACTCCTATGGATGCAACAACCAAAAACGGACTTTACCCAGCATTGCGTAAGCATATTAGTGGTCTTGATGAAAAAGAGGCCGTTGAACGTTTGCTCAATTGGGTACAGACTGCTTTTGTCTATGAGTACGACAATAAGGTATGGGGACATGACAGGGCTTTCTTTGCTGAGGAATCGCTGTATTATCCGTATTGTGACTGTGAAGACCGCTCTATTCTATTATCCCGATTGGTACGTGACTTGTTGGGGTTGAAGGTTATTCTTGTTTACTATCCTGGGCATTTGGCTACTGCCATTCATTTTACAAATGATGTCAGGGGTGACTATATCATGCTTAATGGGCAACGTTATACGGTATGTGATCCTACTTATATCGGAGCCTATATCGGTATGACTATGCCAGGAATGGATAATAGCAAGGCTACTGTGATTCTCTTGGAATAAAAAAGTAGGAAGGAATTTGGTATTGTGCCTTTTTCGTAATACCTTTGCCGAAAACTAATAGCTGATGGATTTTGATATGATGAACGAAAAGAAAGAGTATGAACACTGCCAATCATTCCAGGATTATGTGAACGAATTGGTAAGGAGAACGATGAAAAGGATTGAGGAGGAGATGCCGGACGAAGGTGGCTTCTCAGACATCTTTGAATTGTTCAGCAATCCTGACGACGGCACCTCCGATGTTGTAGGGAAATACGGACTGCATGTCTTCAAGATGCAATCAGACATCGTTCCAGACCCTACCAAGCGTTATGTCCAAGCTTGTGCCTACATTCCGTCTGCTGCGTATAAAGCAACATTGATTGTTGGTTCAGGAACGAAAGCAGAAATTCTAGCTCTCATGAAAGATCAGTCGTATGCAAACAAGTTGAACTATACTTTTGGCGAGCTGTTGGATATGCTGAAAGATTTTTAGTGAGACGTATTTAAGAATAGGGTGCACCTTATGCACCCTATGCACCCAAAATGGTCGTCAACTGAAAGCTTACGGTAAAAGCACCTTCCTTACAAACGCCTCGTAGCCTCCCTCTATGGGAGGCTTTTCGTTGGGATGACTGTCGTGAAAATCCTGCTCCAACAGGTCGAGCACTCTAGCTAACAACAGTAGCTTTCGCTGTGGTGTCAGCTCTCTCAAAAGGAGCATACGAAGGATGGTGTAGAACTGCGGAAGTCTTAGCAGACCTCCATTTTAGACTCTCGCGCGTGTCTCTGGGCTGATGTGGTGCTGACGGCAGCCACGAACCGAGAAACATTTCTGGTCACCAGCAAACACTTCCGCCAGGAAGCGTGAAAAGAGTGGTGTCTTGAGAAATTTTGCCATAAATCTAAAAATGTTTGTTAAATTGTTGTAAATAGCGTACAGACATTGTCTGCACAAAACGAGCACAAAGTTAGTACAATTATCGTAAATTTGTTGCACAAAATACACGAAATGTGCAGTGTTTACAAATTTTAATATTTCAACATCGACAAACAGACAGTTTTATGGACGAAAACCAAAGAGAGCAGCGATGCATGAGGCTGAACGAACTATTACAGCCATTCGTAGAGGCCATTAGGCAAAGGAAGAACAGAAACACGGAACCACGGATTAAACGGATTTATGAAACATGAAACTTGAAACATGGAACTAAATACAGTAGCCCTATCGCTTATTCAGCGGGAACTGTCGCTTGCAGGCTTTTCCCCTGAAGACGAGCAGCGGCTCCGTGAGCTGGAAGCGTTTCGTATCACGCCCCTGAAGGAACTCCCACCGGTGGAGTTCCTCTTCCGGCTCCATGGCCGACCGTGCTTCGCACGCGGCGAGCTGACAGGACTCTCAGGCAAGGCCAAGAGCGGCAAAACATTCGTATGCAGCATACTGATGGCGCTGTGCTTTCGCAACGAAGTGCTCTCCCTACAGAGGATCGAGCCAACCCGTTTGCACGTGCTCTGGTACGATACCGAGCAGAGCGATGAATCGACGAAAGACATCCTCTGCCAGCGTATCTGCCAGATGACAGGCATCCAGCAGGATCAGTTTCCCAGCGAGCAGTTCGACGTGTTTAATGTCCGCCAGAAGCCCGTCACTGAGCGTCTGCCCTCACTCGAAGTGGCTGTGCGCTACCGTAAGCCCGACCTGGTGATACTGGATGGACTCCGTGACTTGGTCTCTGATATCAACGATGGTATCATTGCCCAGAACGTCATGGAGCGGCTGATGCACCTAGCCTCGGAGCATCACTGCGCCATTGTATGCGTGCTGCACCAGAACAAGTCGATCGAAGACCATAACCCTCGTGGCTGGATAGGCACGGAACTGAAGCATAAGGCCTTCGAAATGTACGAGTGTGCCAAGTCCAGTGAGCGTATCTTTACGTGGGCGCAGACCGACACGCGAAAGTATGACATCCCAGAGGCGCTGTCGTTTGCCGTCAACGAGGAGGGCATTCCTTACCGTTGTACCGAGAAGCAGCTGCTGGAGGCTCAATTCGAGGCGCAGCGCAAGATGGTGGCTAAGATGGAAAAGTGTGGTGGTCGCCTCAACAAACCGTATGGCGACTTGAACCCGAAGTACGCCCACAAGGAGGGCCGCAAGCACGTGTTCGATGTGAAGCAGCTGTTTACGGACATTATGACGCCAGGACAGACGTATGCCGAAGAAGCCCTGAAGACGGAGATCTATGCTGCAACCAATGCCGTCAAGGACAAGCTCCACGACGAGATTCTGCAGAAGGCCGTCGCCGAAAAGGTCATCCTCTGCACCACCAATCCCTTCAGCAAAAAGGAGTATGTGTTACCCCTACCCGAACCACCGGATCCTGTCGAACAAGACCTTCCCTTTTAACACTCCGTAGGTGAAGCGTCTGACCCCATACGTAATTCTCTCTACGAGAGAGAATATAGTATGTGGGGGCCCCCAGAGCCTTCACCGCAGGCCAAACAAATTTTCAATTTTCAATTCTCAATTTTCAATTTACGAAATGAAAATCTCAGACGATACGTTACGTAAGATTCACAATACAAGCATCGTGACAGTGGCCGATAAGCTCGGCATAAAGCTCTATGGTATGGGCGATGAAGGGCGTCGTGCCTGTTGTCCGTATCACGAAGACCAGCACCCCTCGCTTCATTTCAGCACCAAGCGAGGCTGTTTCAAGTGCTTTGTATGTGGTGCTAAGGGCGATGCCATCAAGTTGGTGCAAGACCAAGAGAACCTCACCTTTACCGAGGCTTGTGAGTGGATTATCAAGGAGTGTAACATCATCGTCACTGACGATACTCCATCCATAAAATCCGTGGTCGAAAATAAAACATCTTCCATCAGCCCTCTTCCATCAGACATCAAAACCATGGTTCCGTTATCTCCCGACCTTGTTTCGAGGTCTATGTCCCTAAATTCTGAATTCTGCAAATCCGTAGTTTCCTCAGGCTATCTAAGTGATTCCCAACTGCGCCACGCAGCGGCCCGCTACCGCCTCGGCTGTACCAAGGACGGTGGTGTCATCTTCTGGCAGATCGATGAACAGCAACGCGTCCATACTGGTAAAATCATGTACTACCAGCCCGACTGTCACCGCGACAAGCAACACAACCCCACCTGGGTCCACTCACTCATGAAATCTCAGCTACCACAGAAATACGAATTCCATCCCTGCCTCTTTGGCCAACATCTTCTTACATCAGACCTCGGCCATCAGCCTTCAGCCGTCTGTATCGTAGAGAGCGAGAAATCCGCAGTCATCCTCAGTGAGAAGTGCCCCGACTTCATCTGGCTCTCTTGCGGAGGTCTTCAGATGTTCAAACCAGAGCTGCTGGCACCCCTAGTCAACTACAAGGTCATCATCTTCCCCGACACCGATGAGACTGGTGAAGCCTTCAAGGCCTGGGCTCAAGTAGCCCTCGAGACCCACCGCCTCTATAAGTTCCGCTATCCTCTCCGCGTCTCCCATCTCCTCGAGGATCATGCCACACCCAATCAGAAACAACGCAAAATCGACCTCGTGGATTTCCTCTACGAGAATTCTGCGTAAATTCGACCCGAATTCTGCGTAAATTCGCATCGAATTCTGCGTGCAAACCCTATTAATTCAGTATCCTTATGAGTACATTCAAAATCAAATCCTACGGTAAATCAGAATTCGCCTGGCTGATGTTCCCCAAGATGAAGGATCCTAGTTCAGCTCAGGACAAGCTCCTTCGTTGGATCAAGAAAGACCCTCGCTTCCATAAGCGCCTGTTACGCCTTGCCAACACCAAGGATGATAACGACTACAGTAAAGATCAAATCCTGCTCCTAATTGATAAGTTCGGCGAGCCTGGAGAGTACGACGACTACTAATTTCGCTTTTTGCCGTCACTTGCCGTCATTCGCCGTGTTCTGCCGTCATCTGCCGTCAGTGTGCCTTCCCAATTGTTGTACCTTTGCATTGTCAGAGAAAATCTCTGTGAGTCCAGACGAAGGCCAAGCGCGCAGCCCAACTCTCAACTCTTAACTTTCAACTCTCAACTTTTAAAAAATGCCTGTACTCGTAAAAGTATCTCAAAACAAGAACGACAAGACTGCAGCCTTCGGCAAGTGGTATGGTCGCGTGGTCAGCACCAAGACCATGAGCTATCAGGAGCTCTGCAAGCACATGTCGGAGCACAATTCCGTCTATGGCGAGGACGTCTGCCTCGGTGTTGCCAACAAGCTGCAAAACTGCATGCTCGAACAGCTCCTGGAAGGTAAGAAAGTCCAGTTCGGTGAACTCGGCGTGTTCTACCTCTCTGTCAAGAGCACCGGTGCCAACAAGGAAGAGGACTTCAACCTCGGTGCTAACATCAACGGTCTGTTCCTCTGCTTCTCACCCAGTCGTACTGACGTCAACAACCTCTCTTCAAAGATGCTGAAGAAGAAGGCCTCGTTCATGAACGTCAAAGACCTCGTGGAGACGAAAGCTAAGGCTTCAACTTCCGGAGCTGGTAACGAAAACCAAAATGGTGGCGGTTCCAACTCAGGTAGCAATGGAGGCTCTAACAGCGGTGGAAACACCGGTGGCGGCGGTGACGATAACAGCGGAGAACCCAATGAGAATTGATGGCTGATGTCTGACGTCTGAGGTCTGACTAGTCCGGGGTGTTGCGAGGAGACTCCTGAAGAGGTTCAACAATCACGTCTTCCCTCTTACATCATTCATCTAACTTCTCTCCTGTACGCAGCCTGTTAGTCAGCCTCAGACTTTTCATCGTGCCAGCCGAGAAAGAACAAATTGATTTTATATTTAAACTAGACTTAACTTTATGAAACTTTCATCTTCAACCTGGAAGCAGCTGCTTCAGATTCTCGCTACGATCATTACCACTATCGCTGGTACGCTTTGTGTCCAAAGCTGCTCACCCAGCTGGTTCTAAAATTAGAAAGCCATGCGACGTATTGATCTAATTATCTGTCACTGTTCAGCCACTCGCGTCACTCGCGAATTCTCTCCTGAAGACCTCGAAGCCTGTCACAAGGCTCGAGGTTACAAGACCACTGGCTACCACTACTACATCACCAAGGATGGCAAACTCCACAAGTGCCGCCCCGAGGATATGATTGGAGCTCATGCCCTCCGCTACAACGCCCACTCGATTGGCGTTTGCTATGAGGGAGGTCTCGATGCCAAGGGCAAGCCCGACGACACCCGCACCCCTGCCCAGAAGCAGACCCTCATCGCCCTGCTGCGTGCTCTGAAGACCGACTACCCCGATGCCCAAATTCTTGGTCATCGTGACCTTCCCTGGGTCAAGAAGGAGTGTCCTTGCTTCGATGCCCGTGCTGAATATCTCAATCTCAAGCCCCTTAAACTGGAGCAGTAACTTGAATCGTGTAGCTTGAAACTTATTTGTTATGCATATAATCCGCCCACCACCGCACTAGTCACTTATTTTACTAACACTTTTTTACCATGATGTATATACAATCCCTTGTTTCAATGTCTGTTGCATCATTCTTGTTAGTTATCTTACTCGTCCTATTGCGCACAAAGTTACAACGTCCGAAAGTGTAGATTACACGCTCTCTATACGACATTGATGCTGCTTGGTATCCCTGTCGTAGTTGATGCCAACAAGCAGGAGCCGGTCAGTGTATTCGGCAACTTTTGCGGGATACTGCTTGCGCTTGATCTGGGCAATGGCTGAGTCGGCATCTTTGTTAACTTTCAGTTCAAGAATGATGGCTGGAGAGTCCACATGTTTACGCGGAATGAGCACGATGTCGGCAAAGCCCTTACCCGAAGGAAGTTCTCGATACATAATGTAGTCGTTCTTAGCATAGTAGTAGGCTATTGAGAGTACACAAGCCAGCGAGTTTTCGTTGTTATACGACAGGATACTGGTATTTTCGTCATGGGCAGCATCCACGCCACGGGCCACCACTTCTTCATCACCGTCAAGAGTGGCCTGAAGCAGTTGCTCCGACTTCCCCAAAGCATTGACTACAGGTTCCCAGTTGTTAGTACGGATGGCGTTCTCCATTTCGCCCGATACTTCAAGGTTGGGGATAAAACACTCCTTCTTCACACGGTCATAGCTTAGATAGCCGAGATGGATGAGCAATGTCAGAGCATCATCACGGCTGTAGATTTCTGAAATATCATTCTTGAACCCCTTAGGATCAACCTTGCAACGCCCTCCCGCCAACATAGAGATAATGTCATCCTTCAAGCCTTCAAAATTCATTTTGATATAGTCGGCAACGGCATCGGTAGCCCCCGTCTTTCCCCAATAGCTCTCGCACCATTCGTTACGCAGAGCCTGTATAACACTGTTAGGATTGAACATCGAAGGTTGTGGACCGATTTGATAACCATCATACCATTTCTCCAGTTCGTCGAAGTTCATACCGTATTTCTCAGCGAGTGCTTTTGTCTCATCAAGAGTAAAGCCAAAGAACTGAGCCAAATTTCCAGGACTAACCATAGAGTATTCACAGAAATTGTTCAGTGCCGATTCAGTCTTATATTTCTTAATAGGCAATATACCGGTCATATAGACAAAGGCAAAGACATATTTACCAGTAACATCTTTGAACATACGGCGAAGCCAGCTGACATAGCGATCCATAGCAGGAGTACCAGGCTTGAATTCGCGACAGATGGCATCCCACTCGTCAATGATAAAGACAAAGCGCTCACCAGTAGTCTTGTTAATCTGTAAGAGCAAATCCATGAGGTCGGCAGATTCGTCCGCTTTTATCTCGGGATATGCAGCGAGGACGTCCTCCTTCAGCTCCCTCTCGATATAATCAATGATACGCTCGTCGTGATAGCGGGTGACAAATGCCGTCATATCGAGATAGATAACCGGATATTTATTCAGATAATCCTCAAACGATGGGTCACTGGCTATCTTCAAATCAGCAAACAACGAGCGTGAATCGCAAGAATGGTCATAATAGGCAGTAAGCATCATAGCTGCCATCGATTTGCCAAAACGGCGACAGCGCGATACGCAACTGAAACGTTGTTCACTATCAATTGTATTATTGATAACAGCTATCAACCCTGATTTGTCAACGTACTCACTGTTGCGGACGCTCTGAAACCCAGCGTTACCTATATTAATATATTTACCCATCTCAGCGAATTTTTTGCAAAGATACATTTTTTTCTCTATACCGCAAAGCATTTCGGACTTTTTTCATATCCAATTGGACGAAACGGGTAGAGACGACTTGTCTGCTACCTGACAATAATCTTTCTACCATTTCGGATATACAATCCCTTCGTTGGCTTAGCCACGGGCTGACCTTGTAGGTTGTAATAACTATGAGCCCTTAAGCTTTCACCATGAACCGTCTCAATGCCATCTGTGCCTGCATAAGGCTTCACATACTTCGTTATCTGTGATAGTACAGTGGCCGTTCTTTTGGGGAAATACTGCGACAGCAAGCGGTTGCGCTCAGTCATGTAGGTTTCATCGACGGTGTACACCGTGTTAGTTTTGTCTTGCCAGCGGTGCACGTCGCGGCGATAGTCGCCCCAACGGGCAGCCTCGTCGTATATGGCCAAGGATATGTTATTATACAAACTGTCCCATACCTGCACCACCGACTGCTGTCCTAAGAGGCCATCATCAGTCAACAGTTCCTGAGCACGCTTCAGATAGCGACGGGCAAAGTCCTGATTGTTCAACAGCATATTGAAGATATCCGTTG